>Ga0075437_12006_pt1 | contig 28164 bp, 22 predicted proteins | sample MintriMetagenome_FD_74266 | JGI IMG/M metagenome (GOLD analysis project Ga0075437, IMG submission 74266) | Marine eukaryotic communities from Monterey Bay, USA to study complex ecological interactions - Minidiscus trioculatus and... | ecosystem: Environmental > Aquatic > Marine > Unclassified...
TATCTCTAGATCAACTAACAAACAACAACAACAACAACAACAACAAACATGATGACTTCAATCAACAACAACAACAATATGAACACCACCACCGCTGCCTCTGCTGCCGTTGCCAAGACACTCACCAAACCCAAACGTCCCTTATCAGCATACAATCTATTCTACCGTTTCAAACGTCAGAAGATTCTCGAGGCACACGCCTCCGGTAATGATTCCAAGGAGGCAATCATTGCAATCCTCTCCTCCCTTCCTGGACTTGAAGATTACTCCCCGTCATCATTAGTATCAACATTATCTCCCGGACAGGTATCAGAACTATCCAAGCAGGAGATTCGTAGCGCGTTACTACCCAACCTATCACCCAATGATACAAGGAAGCGTACTCATCGTAAGAGTCATGGTGCTATGAGTTTCTTGGAGATGAATAAGGTTATGGTCGCGAGTTGGAAGAGTGTTGATGAGGAGACTAGGTCGGTGTTTGAGGAGTTGGCTGAGGTATGTTATCAGATGTTATCTGTGTGTTGTGCATATGATATGTGTATATCTTATTGCAATGGATCTCATCGATATCTCTTCTTCTCTTCCTCCATCACAGATTGGCCGACGTATGTATCACAAGCGTGTCGCCGAATACGAGGAGGCGTCCTCCACCCTCACCTATTCTATGACTCCGGTTGTTGAGGGTTCACCAAAGAAGAAGATGCGTACGATGGCATCCGCACCTCCCACATCTGCCATGGTTAAGCAAGTTGAACAGATTCGTATGTCAACTATGATGCCTACTCAACAGAAGGTTGAGCAATTTGCTGCTCCCTCTATGTCCCCTGTTCAACCAGTTCCTAACATGATTGCACCCACTACACCTCCTCAATCGTCATGGAAGTCAATTGCAATTGATGAACTTGCCATGCAGCAGTCTAATATCCTGCCGCCGTTTAAGACATTCTCATCGAATGTTACTCTTGATAACTCCCGTCGTGTATCAGTAGCAGCAAGTGATATTGGATATGACGATGGAAGCATGTATTGTGTTACTGCACCCATGAAGTTCCCCGAGACTATCAACTTACGTCCATCTGATATCAATGCTGTATCCTCAAGTGCTAACACTCCCGTCGGCATCGTCAGTCCAATTAGTCAAATTGATATGGACTTTGATACACTTGACACGACGTTTGATTTGAACAATAATGACTTTGATAAGTTGTTTGATTTGGATGATCAGGATTCCAAATCGTCAAGTTGTGATGATTCGGCAAGTTGTTCATCTATTACCGATGATGATATGTCAATGGAATGTGATGCATTCGAATTGCCATTCTCTCCCGTGAATGACAAGATGCAAGAAGCCCAACCTGATCATATTGGAAGTGAGGAGCCATCCGTTGACGATTTCCTCAAGTTGATTGCTCAGTTGGATGATAATTTGTCATCCTACCCCATGGCTTTAGCCGCCTAAACAACGTTTAAAATGATGTGATTGTGATGCCTAGAGGCAAGTTTAAACAAAGCCGTGCACAGCACAGACTAGACTATGAAAATGACCTCCTTGTAAATTAGAATAAATGTAAAGAGGTTACTAAACAAGAAGACGACTATGCTTACATATCTAGCCTAGACTAGACTAGCTAGATCTCCTTGATCTCTACGTGCAAGTTCAAACCTACTTGTCACTCTTGTGCAAAGTCATTACATGGTCATCTGAATGCCATTCAAGACGACTAGGCCCAAGAAGATTCTTCTCTTCATGACAGAGTTCAGGTACTAATGAATGTTATTGGTTCCAAATCTAAACTAGTTTACATATGTTTGCCTAGAAATCCTATTATATCTTACATTTGGTCCCCCTTCTAAACAGAGCTCTTCTTCTTCAAAAGTATCATCTACTCTTACCTTGAAGATGACCACATGGATGTACGTGGTGAAGTACTCGTCGTACTATTCACACTCTTGGTAGTCACGGGAGATGATGCTGTTGAAGTAGCAGGTGATGAAACGGGTGTAGTAGTAGCAGCTTCTTGAACCTCTGACGATTCAGTACTACTTGAACTTGACGAATCATTACCACTAACAAAGCTACTCAATCGATCTTTCACAACATAAACTTGATCTAAACTATCAAAGTTATATTCCTTCATAACAGACAATAATGTATGTAATATACATTGTTTCTCATCTTCATTGGTAACCCGATCAAGTGCATTTAATATAGATGCCAAGGCAACTGTACTACCCCTTTCAATATTACTAAGACTATAATCACGTAACGCGTATTCAATTTGAAATCGTGTCTCATCTAATATAAAACACCATGTACTTTCATCTACTACACTACTGCTCTCTTCTCCATCGTCTACTGATACTGAAGATTGTAAATGTTTATATATCAATGATAAAACATGGTAAGCAAACTGTACATTCGTAGGACAGTTAATATTCCATTGCAATGTTTTTAATATATAACATTCCATTTCTTCAATGTCAGATATAGTATAAAGACCATTGGACATACTAGCGAACATATCTGAGGCAAAGGCGATTGGTTCATGTGCTTTAATTGCAATGTAAAGGGAGGACATTGATAGGAGTTGATATTGTTTGCGATTTGTTAGGTAGAGTTGTGTTGTTGTTGAGGATGATGATGGTGGTAGTGAGTTATCGTCGTCAGACATTGTTGTACTTTTGGATGATTGAGAGAGGAAACGATCTATCATTTCCATTGCCTAGATAGAGTATAAGAATAGAAAGATGGATAGATGAGGTTTGGTGTCAGATAGGAGATATTTTGTACAAGGCACAAGCATATTGTATCGTCGTCCTTGAGTCGTCATAGTCGACGACAGAACAGAATAAACTTACAATTGCAACAGTCTCCCGATCAAATTGGCATGCATCAACTATACTATAACACCAATCACATATAAGTTGTCGATCCGATGATGTTATTACTGCATTCTCCTTATCATCACATGACGATGATGAGGGAAGATGTTGTTGCAAGTGATTGATGGTTGATAAGTAATCATAACTTTTATATACTGTTTGTTCTTTACTTAGCATGACGGATAATGCCTCATGAACTGAGGTTGGATCATGTGAGAGGGACTCTTGAACTGACGGCATAGTTTGAGATTAATATATTATGTGTTTAAGTAGATGATATGGCATATGATGTGGGCAATAGAAAGTAGAGAGGCAGTAGCTGTAGATGTGAGGTATCCTAAGAAATTATTGGATAAATTATTTCTCAAAGGCTTATCATGAGATCGTACAATGTCTAAAACTGGCATTGGAGTCATCCTGAGGCAGTAGGCGGGCAGGAGATGATTCGATGAATGCAATAGTACCACATATGATAGAAATAGATAAAGTCAAGTTGGTCCTAATTATCTTATGCATTTCCTAGTCTATCTCTGCATACAGCCTACATGTTTGTCTGATACTTGTTCAGAACGTTGAATGTATGTAATGCACTTGAACACTTTGCTTTGATTGTATCTAAGTCATTGTATACTTCCCGAGACCTTTCAATCTTGCTGCCTTGCAATGTATATACGACACGATATACATCGTCAATTCCTTCGGAATTACACTGGAGACGGAACTCACAATCATAACAGTCTAAGCCTATCCTTCTGTAATGAATGAGTGTAATATTTGTTCCCTTCTTTAGATAGCTTGCATGTAATTCCTTCACGGCATCTCGATCAAGAACTGTTCCTTCATCGACCATATTGCCACGCAAGCCGTCGATGTATTTACGTCCTCCTGTCTTTCTGACAAGGGTGTACTTCTCATGAAAGGTTGCATCGAATAATGATTCAACTTGCTCAAACTCTTTAGGGGTACCGTCATATGCGACTTTATTAGAGGACATGTCTGATGTGTGTATAATATATTTGTCTGAGTTTGTTGATCCGTTTGATCGACTTCTTCTTTAACCTCTGCTTGTGATTTAGGTTGTTTCGTTTGTTAATTAACCTTTGCTTTTGCTTTAGGCTATTTCGTCTGTTTATTATGTTGTTGATATTTGATTTGCTTTGTTTCCTCTTTGGAATTTAGAGACCTATCTGGCTGAGACTATGTTGTCTGTTGAACTCTTGACCAAACACATTTCTTGGATCAAGGATACCGAAGATACCCAAGGATACCTTAATCTAACAAATCATGTCGCTTGATACTTAGCCCTGTACGGACTGATTAATAACCTTTAACCCTGCCTTTAACCAATGAAGAATAAAGAAATACATTGGTGAGTACATTAAAAACTTTGATGACAAAGATAATAAAGTGTAAGAAATGTGGATCTCGTGGTATAGAAGCTCAGACATAAACCAAAAATGTATTGTATGTTCAAGGGCAAAAGAGACGCGTTCTTGTAGCGCAAATGGGAAGAGATATTACACCATGTCCTGACAATAAAGTCAAGTTGTGCAATATACAACTGTTTTGCGCATATTTGAATATATAAAAGATGAAACTTTTCTCAACTCAAACAGTTGACTTACCTTGACGGTGGGGTTTCCATTCGACCCACTTCAGCGTATTCAGCCCTTCTTCAAAGCTCTAGCCTCCTTGGCCTTTGCAATGCCCGCTTCATAAGGTGGCTTGATCGGCGCAACTAATACATCCTTGGCCTCTGTAAATGAGTATGACTTATCACTATCCATAACTCCTCCCGGAATATCCATCATATCTTGATCCCTTAAAGTAGAACATGCCACAAATGGTACAATTGTAGGAACTACATCCTGTCCTGGAAATTCTCTCAATCCTCCAATACCACCAACACCTTCATCCCATCCCCCTTCTAGATCTAAATTCAAACATCTATCCGCATCCAATTTACCAAATGTAAATCCTTGACAAACAACAAAGGATTCAATACTAGCATTCCTACTTGCCGTTGGCTTGGCACAAGTTACTGTCTCAAATAGTAATTGTAATTGGGTATATATTAATCCAACATCTCGTCCTCGAAATATCTTGGCAACGAATGTACCCCCGGGACATAACACATGTGTTGCAATATTTACTTCAGCAAGAAATAATTGACTTTGGATATATTCGTCGAAGGAATGTAAGCCCGTGATGTCAGGAGCGCCGTCACAAACAACCAGCTGTTTGTTATGAAGAACGTCAAGGGTGAATGAAGTATGAATATATAAGTATATGTGTTAGAAGAGATGAAGAATAAGACATGTGATGTGTACAAAACACATTGCAATACATTGCAACTATAAACATACCTCGGCACGTCTACCACCAAAGTTCTGTATAATCTGCGTAGCTGTATCTAATGCTGTGATATCCCCTCTAATAAAGTGTACTCCGGGCAATGGCTCGATGGGCCATAAGTCAACTGCAACAATTGCAACTTCATCTTCATTTGATGTGTCATTATCTCCACCATTCAGCGCCATCATACGCTCGGCAAGGACTTGACTCCATCCACCCGGAGCAGCACATAAATCTACTGCTCGATGCACTGCTAACGGAGGTGACTTTTTACTCTTAATATTGTTGCCATCAACATCATCATTATTTGACCCATCAACTTTTTCATCTCGTTGTTCACAAAATAAATTGAACTCGGCATCAATCTGTAGTAATTTAAATGCACTTCGAGCACGATATCCAGATTCTTTTGCCTTGCGGTAGAAGATATCGCGTTTATCACGTGAGAGCTTCCCCATTTTGAGTGGTCGTACTCTAATTATTGCATCATCTATCAGTTTTCATGTAACGTAATAAGAGAAAACTCTGTTTTGGATAAGGTAAGACGGACTCACCACCAATTGAAAGTTGTTGTTGCTGCAACCTTAGCCAGCCATACGCTTATTGTTAGTATAATGTTGTATTATTAACTAGTCAACTCGCCAATAATATCTTTTAGAGGGGTATTGACCTTTTTTCCTTCCGAGTTTCTTTATGTCATATTCACCACGCGATATATTTATTATTAACTGTATGTTACTGTTACCTACATAGAGTATAGAGTGTTGACTCTGTTCGAAGTGATAGTAGTGTTGATACATAAGTTAAACCATGCCGAAGAATAAGAAGTCAACGACGGTGGTTAAAAGCGGTGGTACATTCAGTGGCACTGCAAAGCATCAGCGAACTACAATGGTATCGATGACGAGCAAAACTACGAAACAAAAAGGAACATATGCACCTCGGAGACGATTGGATAAACCAGCCTTGGGGAAATCAAAGTATGATAAAGATGATGATGACGGTCCTGTATGCTGTATGAGTCGTCCAGGTCTGAGTTGTGGTAAAGTAGTAGAGAAGATGGTGAAAGCTACACTCAGTGCACAAATGTGTGATGTATCGAAATGTTGCCAATGTGATGAGAGGAAATGTCCTGATTGTGAGTGGTCTGTACAATGTCCAACTTGTGATGAACATGGATTTTGTCCCGACTGTGAAGATAATGCTAAACCGTGTGAATGGTGTGGAAGCTGCAGTGAATGCCGACCTGATGGTGACTATTGTTGTAAATCATATAATATGTATGCAAATCAAGATAGTGATAGTAGTGACAGTGATGATAGATGGTAGATGGTAAAAAGAAGAATTAAACAGTGGAAATCAAGTGTGAAAAGAGGAACACACAAATAAAGACTCAAGTTAAAGGGGACGGGTTTATAGTTTTGGTAAACTCTTGTGGGATGCTCTGGATAAATTACCAAGGGTAGTTGATGTGGCCATGCACCCAATGAATCAATGCATCATTAGATCAATAAAACAGTATTTACATGATAATGAATGATGATACTCCTGAGAAATGATACTTCTGAGACGTCTTTAGGATTTATGGCCAGTATACATTCAAAGGTACATATCATATCATTTTTATGATCATTACTTTAGTTCTACACTCTAATTTCTCCGGCGAGATACATTGCTATCTCTTGTCTTTTATACTAACTATCTAGAACCTCCCTTATTAACTGAACACATTGACAAGAAGGAATACAAATCCACCAAACAAAGCAGTTTTACTCAAATGAATGGCAGCTGCCGGACTTCGGCAATTAGCAGAGACACCTTCGGCTATATATTATTTCACATGGCACAAATGTACATGAAAGAGAGATACGTTGAGCATATGAATACAAGCACAATACAACAGACGACATATGAATAAAGATAAGATACACTTACATCGAAGTACTTGTTCTAGAACGTTTGCTAGTTCCTTCCTGTTCTCTTCACTATCGAGTACACTCTCATCACAAGATTTTCCGATACAGTCTGGCATATCCTTGATATCCAAGCTAACAGATTGGCCACGAGCAGAACAAATGATATGGATCGAAGGAACAGTTGTAAAGTTACCTTTATGTATTGTGTGTGCATTGAGATGATGGCAATAAGTAATAAGTGACACATCATGTGAGCAAAAAAAAGCTATAACATTATCTATATTCGAAAGATATACACTCTCTCGTTCACTTACCTCCGGCAGCAGTGCATGCAAGCTGAAATTGACCCAAATCACAAGATCCAAAGTCCTGTTTGAGATTATTACCATCCTGAGAGTAAGGGCATGTCTGGCCGAGAGATTCGGCAGCGGTCATAAGATTATTATTCTCTGTCAGTGATTCAATCTCTGCCTCACACTCTGGACTAATATCAAACAAATTGAGGGAGTGGCCAGGTTGGAAGATGCTTTCATTATCCTTTGCAGTTGTAGTAAGAGTGTAGAGATTGTTTTTGATTAGAGCTAATGCATCATTATCATCTTTGATGGCTTGAGCACATGAAGAGGCAAGAAAGGTCGCAGCGGCGGCAGCCGTGATAGGCAAACTCATGAATTTCATTATATAATTGCAAGCAGTTATTGTTGAATGGGTAATGTATTATAATATATGATGGTTAGATTATCAACACTAGAGAGGTGTTGTTTTGTGATGGGAGGCGAGATAGTTAGTGGAGTTGATGTAGCAGCAGTTGTACTCTTTATGTCAGCTTCGCGTAAGAAACAGTATCCAAGATCTACCTCAAAGTGGGGAGCCCGCCACCTGTCCTTCGATAGCTCGTAGCTCGCACGATACATACCACTTGACAAAGAAATGATGAGGCAAGTTAGCAGTTATAATAACAATGATTTGTACACATAGTTATCGAGCTGACTTCTAGTTCTTGTAGGCCAGATGATAATTAAGAGCTGGGCTAGTACTAGTACTTCTATTCTCATCTAAAGTGGACTACTCCTTCTTAGTAGGCTTCGGTGCCATTAGTTTCAACTGCAATTCATCTTGAATAAAGTCTGGATAACTACCGCCAGGCATTGGCTCTTCTACAAATGGCCCCTCAACATTCAATAAGAACAATCCAAGCATTCTCTCAGCACGAACTCTTGCAAAGTCTTCTTCCTCCGATAATGCTGTATCCAATGTAAGAATACAATTCTGTTCAATATCATCAGGGTGTAAACCAAATGTAGTCTTCCATACTGTAGACTCTACATCTTGCACTAGAGATGAGGTAGTAACACGATGATTCCATTCCCATTCAAGATCTTCGAGCCGCATTAGTACACCTACTATCCGTCCTCCTATTGTTTGCAATTCTTCTTCCGTCCAATCATGTGATGTTGTACTCTTGTTCTTTGTATACTTTTCCATGAATCGATCTGCAAACTTTACTACACTATATTGAACCTCGAACCATTCCATCGAATCATTAATCAAACGTAGTGGTGAAGTGGTTGAGTTTTGTGAACGTAGCCTGAATGCTTCTTCAATTGCATCAATTGTTATCGGATGAAGAGATGGCCTTGCTGTTTGATGTTTGTCATCATCTTCTCTTAATGTATCATCTTGTAATGTATCAGCTGTTGTATCACTAGCAGACTCCATGACTTCTTCTAAATCAACATCAGATCCAAACAATACATCCCAAACATCTTCTTCTAGGAAATCAACATCCATGCATGGTATCTTAACATTATTCTTACGCAATCCTGGTCCTTCAATATCATGTAAAAACATTGCCAATAAAGACTTCGATCGATTGTCACGTATTGTTGTATCGAATAAGCATATTGGATCTATAATTTCAGCTGTTTTGGTATCCGATGATGATTGATATGCATTTAGTTCTTTGATTGGTATACCCAAACTAATACACTGTTCCTCCGATATACCATTACTATTAATACATCGTTTTAATAACTCATCCTCAAGTTCATCCAATCTAACTAATACTGCAACAACTCGTCCAGCCATTACTTGCAATAGTTCTTCATCATCTTCACTCTCTTTTGGATTTAGTTTGTGCTTTTGTAGATATTCCTCTGCAGCCTCTTGTGCAATCTTACCAGCTGTTAATGTTACCTCCCATTCTTCCATGGATCCATTGTCTATGTATCGTAATGGCATTTTAGGATTGGATTGTGATCGTATGTATAGTCCATTTGATATTGCAGAGATTGTTGCTGTGTGTAGGTCTGATAGTACTGTTGATACATCTTCGTCACCCTCTTGTGTATTTGATATATCATTATCAGTACCTGCTGTAGTTATAGGAGAGGTGTTCCATAACTGTATAGTTGTATATTGAGCTGATCGAGGTACTTGATTAGATTGATAATGACGCACGAAGGAGGTAGGAACTGATGGATTATTATTATGAGAGTGTATCTTTCCAATAGTTTGTGTATGATATGCTTCAAAGCAAAATGAATTGCATATCTCTATACAGATGACAATGCAGAGATAAACTAAGATATACTGTAGTTGCAACATTGTATATTGCGGTGCGATATCAGTGTTAATTGACTTCCTCAACTCATCATTCATAGTAGGGCAATAACCTGACACTTCCAGGTTAGAGTCTTTATTCGATTTAACTCAAATATCAATATCAATTGATTGTTGTTGCAATAGACACTGACTATAATGGCAGGAGGAAAGGAGACAAAGAAGAAGGAGGAGGCAGCATTATTTCCCGAAGTATGGTGGCATTCACCTGGCAAGAAGGAAGGAAGCACATCGACAGCGGCGGATACACCCAAATGCAATAATTTACAAACAATCGACAACAATCATACAAATTATGGTTCACTACAATATAAAAGTAATACCTCCTCATACAATAATATCACAGACGTTGATATAGAAGAACAAGGTAATGATAATAGTGAATTACAAGAAGGAAAACACAGTAGAACCCCGTCACTAATTGAACAACTAATCGAACAACCTTCTGAATTATTAGAAAGTTTAGTTGACAGTTGCAATAATCAAATATTAACATTACAGCGTAATATCAATGGCGAAGAAGATGACACTAGTGATATAAGTAACCAATCATCCAGATTTGATAATAGTGATGATGATGGCAGTAGCTGTGACAGTGACAATTCAAGTCAATACTATGATGAAATTGAACAACCCCATAGAACACTTGGTTTATTATTCTTTGATTTTATACGATTTGTAGCAATTAGTGCTAATTTACGATGCGTGAATACACAATTAATGCCTATATTTATGTGTTATGGAAAGTGTGAAATGGATTTATTAAGTGTGGTGCTGAGGTGAGTTTTGTGCGTTGTGTTTATGGTAAAGAATGTGTGTGCATATGATATGCTCAAAATGTAGGCTAATCTGATAATTTATTGGGTGAACGAATACAATCACAAAACATACAAATATACTACACCACACAACAAATTAGAATATTAATCACAATGTTCTCATTACTACTAATACTAGTAGAATTCCCAGATCTATTTCCTTTTCTACAACATGCACCGAACAACAGCAACAATAATAATGCATCATCTTCGTCAACAACAACACAAACAATAGTACCACCATTGTACATTACCAATTGGATACCACGGGGTATATTCTACATCTTCCTGGGCATAGTATGCTTCGAACAATCAATAGTAGTACGAGCATTAGATGAAGCCCGACATGCCTCAACATCATCACGTTTCTTCGATGGTATTTTCATTGTCATCTCTGCCTGGTTTATGCTAATTGTTGGTATAATGTATGTTATATTTGGTATATTTTGTATACAAAAGATTATGGAAAAAGTACGGATAGATGAAAAGCAAAAGTGGGATGAGTATTATAAGGAAGTACAACAGTTGGAATTAGAGCATGAGGAGGCTGATGATCGTGAATGGTTGTTAGAGAATGGTCTTAATGCAAGTGGCCTTGATGAAAATGGTGATAATGATACAAAAAGATTTGATATTGGAAGAGGTGGCAGACGATGTTGGCAGAAATGGTATCGATGGAAAAGAAGATGTAAACGAAGAAAGCTGAGAGGAGGTGGACTATGCTATCAATTGGGATGTCGAACTGTTGATTTTAGATGTTGATTGGGATAAGTATTTATACATAGTTAAAATATTAAGAGAGCACAGCAAGCATAAACGTACTGGAGATGTTGATCTACAAAAGGTATTGGTAATATCAGCATGATCGTACCATAGTAATACTCAAAACATATAAAAGTTGGCATATTGATTCATATGCTTCCTTTTCTTTTCAAACAAATCTCCACCACCGGTTATATATCAAAACATCCTTTGAGACATATATTAAAGTGTTAACAAATAGATTTGTGCTATACAGTTACTTTGCTTCTGCTTTCCTCGATTCATGTCTAATCCCCATGCCCCAAGATACACTCGACTGTTTCACTAATACCACTGTCTACTGCTTCTTTCTTCTTGTTTTTCCTAATGTGAACAAAACTTTTAGCTTCCCCCAAATTTCCGGATGCATCTACAACATTGGTTGTCACTCCATAGACACGCCCATCTCCATTCCCAACACGCTCTCTAGCAAGGCCAATTGACTTACACGTAGTCGTAGTTGTATCCATCACGATATCCACGGAAGTGTTTCCATCTCCAGGATCTTTTACTTTTTCGTCGTCGTCACTAGTTGCACTCTTGATGAAAACATCTTCCATAGAGATTCCTCCACAATTATCAAAGACATCACTCGCAAAATCATTAATGGAATAATTGTCAAACTTGTGATTCGGGTTTCTGGGAGCAACGATAAGGGGCTTGCTTTTAATAATTGGCACTGTAGAGTCAAATACTTCTACTGCAAAAGAACATGTACTCTCATTATCCGAGGAGTCTTTTGCCGTGTAGACAACTTCTGTAACACCAACTTGAAACGTCTCACCAAGGTCATGAGTTGACGTAAGAGTAGCACCACTGCAGTTGTCTTCTACCTCCGGAGGAATCCAACTTGCCTCTTGATCACATGTGGCTCGATCAGGTCCAGTGGTGACAGCCATATTCAGGTCCCTTACCAAGTCAACAGGGCAATTCACTAGAACAGGTGCAGTGTTGTCTACTAACGTGACAATTGATGTGCACGAGCTTGAACCTCCACTATTTGAGACCCTCAAAGTAATCTCACGTTCACCTAGGGATTCGTCACATTTGAAATATAATCTTTCTTCATCTTCATCCTCTGGACTGACAAACGAATATACAAGGGGATCAGGCAGATTACTATTGCTCCCATCGTCAATGTCTTGCGGGACAAGGCTTGCTTTTCCGTCAGGCCCAGCAAAAATGATGAGAGTCGATTTGCAAATAGCAATTGGAGGGTAGTTGTTGCATACCGCATTCTCCTGGTTAACTTTGGTATTACTTTTTGCGCTGTTGTATGCATCTTCTCCACCCAAATTTACAATTCCATAGTATGCTAAAGCATTTACTTCACAGGCGGCTACAACACTAGTGCAGAGGGTATTGCACGAAATCAATTCCAATCCTGATTTCCCATCACAAACAGAAGAGCATATCTGGCTCAACTCATTACACTCTTCAATCATGTCCGAATAGAATTCAATGTCACATGTGGTTTGATCAAAAGTGATTGAACTGTAGCAAAAATCGTGAATACAGCACGGCCTTGCAAAGCTATAGAACTCAAAATCTGTACCAACACCCAGTTGTGCTATCAAATCATTTCCGCACCCATTGTCAGTATCTTGGCCTTTGAAGAAACAGTCATAGTTGAGGCCACTGTCTCCGCCAACAAAACAATCAGTATACAGGCACTGACCATTGTCAACTTGAGCAAAACTCGCGCATTGATCAGGAAAGGTCTGAAGAGAACGGGGTTTTGCTTTCTCATTGTTAACATCCTTATCTTCTGTCCTTTTGAGCATGGAACGTTGAGAACTATGTTCACATGCGAAGCTTGGCTCGATTGGATCAGAAGCAATTGACTTGTCAATGATCCTCTCTTCCTCGATGACATCAGAGTATGTCGCAAAAGTTGTAGCCAGGATCTGAGACCCTTCCATCCTACCTGGAGTGACGGACACAACTTTTCGCAGCAACGGTTCGCACTCTGAGCATAAACTTAGTCCATTTCCAACATGTGAAATAATTGTGTTGGGCAAAATAGGAATATTGCCTACAATCTCAATCGAATTCCAGCTGCAGGAAAGAATAGTGGCTTCTGGTCCATGGTCCAGTGATGTAATGTTTTCAACAGATTGCTGTTACTGGTAATGGACGAGAGAGAATTTTCAATAAATGGAGCCCCCCTAAGAAGCCGCCCATGACCACTGTTCGCTCCTGACGATATCTGATGAACAGTACGACAATAACATAGATATTTGTATAATTGAGAGAATGATATGATATCATACAATGAGTAAATGAGTAGGCAGTATATAATATTGCCATTGCTCATGTCTAGATACAAAAGGCAAGAAGTATCTTCACTTACCGATGATGCAGATGCCATGACATTGCAATTGCCAAGAATGGCTGCCGCCATAGATAACGAAGAATACTTCATGGATTGTTTGGCAATTAGATTGCTTGCTTTGCTCTTCTCTGATAATAAAAGAGTGTCATTCACGATATGAGCATACCTCTTTCGGTTTGAATACTGCTTAGGCAGTAATTTTGAGTACCAAATGTCGTATCTGGGGGCATTATGGCTGAAGGGGTCATAAATCGTGAATTATTGTTCGAGCTTGTTCACTCTCATAATGACTTCTAACATCAAGGAAGTATACGACGCAACAACACCATTACCAATCCGGATTGTCACTACTTCTTGATCCTATAGAATCAACACATCCTTTTCTTCTAGCTCTATTCCATCTACTCGATGCGTCTCTTAATCTTAACTTAATTTAAGTCTTAAATAACATTCACCAGCTATATGTTAACACATCCCTTGCTGCTCCATTTACAAGATTGTGCACCTAAATCTTCCTTGCATGCTTCCTTGTCAAGTGTAGTACAGTCTGGTGGTGATTGACATACCACTTGCTCAAATATGGTATCTTGAAAGTATCCCAAACTTTCAAAATCTGGCGTAAAGACAAAGTTCCTACCAGAAGATATATCATTCGTCAAAAAGGCTGTCCCATCCTTGCCAATCTTGTCTTGTATCACAATGGGTAATATGATAGTGCCTTTATTCTTGGCATTTGTTGCTGCACTTATAGCGTCATCTTGGGAATGAGCAACTGCACCCGAAGGCAAGCCGTCAGTTAAGAGAAACATAAGGTTCTTTCGATCTGCCGGTGCATCGTCAAGAGTAGATTGGCATGCATTAATTGCTTCAGCTGTATTCGTACCCGAACCTTCATAAATCAGTGTTCTTATAGTCTCTCGAGCTTGAGTAGCATTCTGACGTGTACTAACTGTTGTTGCTCTATTGGAAAAGTGAACAATTGAATAGTCTTGTTTCGATGGTAAATCGCCCAACAGTTGAAACAGACTTCTACTAAACTCTAACATGTTGGCAAAGTTGTCACAACAGACAGCTTTATCTTGTCCACCAGAATTGCATTCGTCTTTGCAATCTTCACAACCGCCCTTACCTAGCGGTCCATTACAAATCGATGCTGAACTGTCGATACCCAAACAAATGTTAATATCAGCATCAGCCACACATGGTGTCTCTGTGGGGCGATTCGTGGGTTCCTGAGATATTGAAACGAGTAAGGGAGTTAAAAGAGAGTACCAATCATATGATTGTAATAGTAATACTTTACAAGAGACTTACCATTGTAGTCGGTGCCACCTCAGGACTAGATGACGGGCTGTCAGTAACCGGACGTCCACTTGGAGTGTTTGTTATTGGTTGTCTTGTTGGGCTGTCTGTGGTTGGACTACGAGTTGGTCGATAACTGACAAAGTCCTCACAAACTTTTTGGTACTTGTTCCAAAAGCAACTCGGAGTAGTCTTACATTTGTCTTGTGATATGTTTGGATCTAAACAATCTACCGGTGTTGGTTGGGTAGTAGTCGGGGTTACTAAAGGACTGATAGAAGGCTTTTTAGTTGGACCAAATGTTTCTGGAGATCTACTCGGCGGTGAGGAGGGAGCTTCTGGAGATCTACTCGGCGGTGGACTTGGTCTTTCTGATACTGGCCGTGAAGATATTGGCTGAGGTGTCGGGCTATTAGTAATAATCGGAGACGGACTTGGCCTTATGCTCGATAATAATGATGCAGTTGGAGGTGCAGTAACGTTTTCAATTGAAGTATCAATCCAATTAACTGCCAATGGTTCTGTATCATTAGTGTCTTCTTCCCATGGCGGTGTTAGATATGAAGGCATTGAGCTTGGCATACTAGAAGGAACAGTAGTGTTGGTTGTGTTGTCAGGCAGGAGTATCACTGGAACAAATGCTCTAGTTCCATCACTTGGCTTCTTCTTCCGACTGCCCAATATTGCACCGATGATGAGCACTAGTATAAGAAGTAGGATGGATGATAGAAGGCAAACTTTTCTTCTTGTTGGATTGAAACGTCTAGCCACACTAGTAATTCCTTTGCCGTTTATATCTCCTGCCTCATCACTACCCGAATCCTTATCTGAATTGCCTGGGCTACCAGAGCCAGTGGTTTGTATCGTTGTTCCATCTCCGGCAGTACCAAGAGGAATCAATATTGCATGATCAGCTTTCTTCCTTCTTGTAAACTCACCGTCGAATGATTCTTCTAATGTATCATCCTCAGTTAATGCCAACTTGCCTACACTTTTGAGATTACTACTTGATGAATTACCATTCACTTCATTATGATTCCATTGATCCTTATCAGAATCATTAGACTGTGTACCTCTTATACTTTTAGAATGATAATCAACCCATACTTTTGAATCAACATTTGTGTCTAATACTGTTTGAGATGTCGGGGATACAACGATACCACCCTCGAATGTTTCTGTATATTCATCTTCTTCAAGTGTTACCGATAACTTACCAACTTCAACTTTTGATGATGATATTATAGATTCATTATCACTATCACTTGACGGGCGTGCGACATATTGTGCAATTAACTCTCTAGCGGACTTTCCTTCTATTACCTGTCCAGCTGCACAACTTGAGTATCCTTCTGTTGACTTTGCCTTTGCAACAAATCTCCATTTGGGTGTTTCTGGCACTATGTACTTGTTCTTTGGCGGTGTAGCAGTTGTAGCTTTGCTATTCTCTTGTTCTATATCTACCATGATTATTGATTGATGTGTTGAGTATCTTCTTCTATCAATCTATTCCTCTATTGTTTCATACTGCAAATGAACGCCCACTGCATTAATATTATATACTATATATTCGTGCATTTAGTTGTTGCATATATGTACTCCACCTAAGCAAGTGCTTAGGCATGTATTAATTCTACTCCAACAAATTAGGGAGATGGGCAATTGATATCATTTCTTAGTTTGTATTAAAAGGAAATGGAATAACTGCCAAACGATCGTGGCAAAAACCACAACTCAGCAGTGCTCAAACCGCTGATTATTTGGCAGTTCACATGGTGCTTTTACTCATAGAAAAGACGACGATAATTGCCAACACCTGCCTTCTTTAGTTGCGCGTTTGTTAGTACAATAGACAATACAATGGTGTGAAGATTTGATGGTATCAAAGGATACCCCAGACGACGATGATTGATGATATATACTCTATCGTTCCTCTATATCGTCTCGTGGCCATTGCATATCATGCTGATATATCGTAGTCATACATTAGAATTGAGCTGTGGTAATAAATGTCGAGTTAGAAAGTTACGATTCTCTTGGTGGTGGTATTTACAACACTTCAGCACAGCCGCACAAATCGATGAATCATCGAGAGTTGCAAGTGGCAAACTATATCGACGGCTCTTTGATTGTATTGTATAGGAAAAGAGGAGAGTAGATATGTTATCTCGTCAAATGTATAAAATAGCATCTCGTCGTTGTCGGAGTATTACTACGATGACAATATCTAAAAGAAGTCAATCTATCACCACCACAAAAATAAATGATAGACAACTCTTGCTGATTGATGGTGTTGCTCATCCTAGAGCGAGATATATTGATGATAGTATTTGCATGAGATCGTTTAATACAGTTAATTGCATTAGTGGTAGTTCTTCATCTAGTATGTATGATTGCTCACATGATGTACGGCAACTAAAGAGACATATGATAATATGCACATCCTATTATAACAATCTAATGCAATCATCATTGCAATATAACACCACAAAGTACTCATCAATACTACAACTTAAACATCAACGACATCAACAGCACTTCTTTTCAACTTTCCCCAATTCAGACACTGAATCTTCATCAATCAAATCAAATCCACAAACAAATCGTCTCTCTAAAATACGCAACGTAGGTATATTCGCACACGTTGATGCTGGTAAGACAACCGTCACAGAACGTATGCTAGCCCTCTCCGGACTCATTCATAATACAGGTAGTGTAGACACAGGTGATACAGTAACAGATTACTTGCCAGCTGAAAGGGAACGTGGTATTACTATACAATCAGCTGCTGTTTGTTTTGATTGGATTGTCCCTCCCTCTTCACCTACTACTACTAGTACAAGTAATAATAGTTCAAGTATAAAAGAGCCACAGCAAGTATCAATAAACTTAATCGATACTCCTGGACATGTGGACTTTTCAGTGGAGGTGCATCGATCAGTGGCTGTATTGGATGGTGCAGTATTGGTAGTTGATGCAGTGGCGGGTGTACAGGCACAGACTGAAACTGTTTGGCGTGCCATTCGTAATACTGACAGTAGTTCTAGTTCATCTGCATCATCATCAGAAGCAGAAGAGGATAATACAGGTAAAGATGACAACAAATCAACTACCAAAAGGAAGAATAAATCAGCACTACACGGATCACATACACATGAACCACTACCAACAATAATGTATATTAATAAAATGGATAGAGAAGGTTCCGACTTTAATTATGCTATTGATACTGTGAAACGGAAGTTACATGGTAGTAATCCATTGGTTGTACAGTTACCTTTGTATAGGGTTGGTAGTCCTGGTAGTAGTGGTGTGAACGGAGAAAGAGGAAGTACAGATGGAAGAGTTGGAAGAGAGAGTTTAGGAGAGGATATAGTTGCCGGTACATTAAATGATACACAACCACCACCACATGGTACCTTTATTGGTATGATAGATTTAGTTAATCTTCGAGCAATCATCTACCCATCGAATATTGAATCATCAAGTATGGAAGATGCTACTCCAACTGTCATATCATTAACAACCAATACAGCCAAGGAGAGTAATCCAACATTAGTCAATAATGCAATGAATGCACATCGTGACTTGATATCAAATTTAGCAAATGTTGATGAAGTCATGGAAGATTTATATCTCGAAGCAACAATGGAAGATGAAGATAATTTTAATAAATATATATCAACTATAGATATACAATCATCATTAAAACGAATGACATTACAACGAAAGGTAATGCCTACATTATGTGGTGCGGCATTACGAGGGTTGGGTGTTGAACCTGTATTAGATTGTGTTGCTGAGTATTTACCCTGTCCTTTGGATAGATTACCGCCACGGCTTAGTATGTTGGGTAATAATAGTAGTCAACAGCAAAAGCAAAAGAAACAACAGCAGCAGCAGTCTAAACAACAAAAAGAGACAGACTACACATTAGGCCATCCACTCAATACATCAACATTGGCATATGTTTTCAAAGTCTTGCATATGAAGGGAAGGGGTGGATCAGGTGATGGTCGAGTGGCATTTGCACGTGTCTATTCTGGTATACTCAAGGCTAGAGATAGTGTCCGTGTTATTTCACCTAGTAATATCAATAGTAGTAGTGCAGATGGTAAGAATAAGAAGCAGAAACATCCTGTGGAACGGATAGGTGGCATGTTGGAGTTGGTTGGTGGGACATTTGGTAATCTTCCTGAAGGTTCCTGTCGATCTGGTGATGTTTGTGCATTAGTTGGGTTGAAAAGTGTTGTTACTGGTGATACACTCTTATTAACCTCCGCTGGTAGTGATGCAAGCGACAATAAAAAGAAGACTACAAAGAAGAATAAGAAAGGCAATGATATACATGTGAAACAATACATGGATGGAGTACATTTAGCTGGCTTAACATCGCCTCGACCAGTATTGACTTTACGAGTTGAAGCCAACTCAGCATCGGAACAATCACGTCTGTCGGCGGCATTGGCATTACTAGTTGTGGAAGATCCAAGTTTGGTAGTTGAAGAAACTGCCACGACAACATTAATATCAGGATTAGGTGAGCTGCATATGGAGATTGTACTAGATCGATTGAGACGAGAATTTGGAGTAGAAGTACGAACGGGCAAGCCGGCAGTAGCATATAGAGAAATGGTACTATTAGAAGATGGGGAGGTTGCCGAAACGGATGGTCTACTTGAATATGATCGTACAGTCGGTGGTGTTAGGTTACAGGGTGCCGTGCACTTACAGTTGAGACAATCTCATCACCATGATTTGTGCATTGCCCCCGAAGATCCGACAGTTTCAATGTCATCAAAGACTCGAGAATACTTTAATCTTGATCCAAATCCGTCCTCTTCGGACGATGAATCGGAACACAAGTATTCACCTGCGTTACGTGCCCTCTTGTCGGGAGTACGTGGCTCGTTAAAACGAGGTCGACTTGGTCCTTATCCGTTAGCTAATATGGAATGTCATATAGTTGACGTTGATACCGAATTATCAAGTCAAGAAACATTACCTGGCTCCATGAGAGCTGCGGCTGCTAACGCTGTAACAACTCTACTAGAAACAATGGCCAAAGAAGATCGAATGTTGATATTAGAACCAAAGATGAATGTTGAGATATCTGTTCCAACTGGTAGAGTTGGAGATGTATTGTCTGACTTGACAGGAAGGAGGGGTACCGTGAACGATGTTGCCATGGCTGATGAGGGTAATGGAGGAGATCATGTCAAGTCAATGGTACGAGCTGAGGTACCACTGCTTGAGATATTAGGATATGCCAATAGCTTGAGGAGTTTGACTGGCGGAGAAGGCGCCTTCTCTGCGGAGTATAAGGGACATGCTCCACAGGAAGGAATGTAGCATCTTAACATACTTAGTTGGACATCTCTTAATTACACCCATTATACTTATAACTAATATACATGCATTTCTTTACTCAGAGATAGATGAAACAGCGCCAAGGAGGTAGCTCTCCATTACAGATTGGCCAATAGCCTTGGCCAAGCAGCAAGGGACGCTATTACCAATTTGATCTTTCATATCCTTCTTGGAACCACAGAGCTCAAGAGAGTCAGGGAAGCTCATTAGCCGCTTCTTCTCAAGAATAGTCAGGTATCGACTCAGTTTATAGTGCAAGATTTTGACATCCTTCTTAACCGTTCGGGCTGGATGATCTGCATACAATCTCATATCATCATCTTTACTGTTTAAAACCTGTGCTGTTCCTTCAACAAAGTGGCCTTGTACTGTCTTTCCATTCAACTTGATTCTACCAGGACAGTTGGGATCGACATCTTCAAGATCCTGTAACACATCTTGAACAGTAATGATTGGCTCCAAACCTTCACCATTTCCATGAGTCGGTGCTATCATTGATGGAAGTTTGTATCCCTTACTTGCAAACAGAATGATACGCTTCCTATCTTGTGGATCTCCATATGAACTTGCCACGGCCATTGTAAAGCTAACATTGTAACCTAGTGAGAGAAGACTACTCATAACAAATTGAAGATACTCTTTGTTATACTTCTTTGAATCGCCACCCTTCTTTTCAGCGGCCATACCTGGAACATTCTCCATCGAGACGAATGGAGGTTGAACATGTTGAACAACCTTGAGAAAATCAATGGTGCACTGCTTGTTCTGCCAGTCGTTATTCCCTCCTGAAGTATTGACAAGCGAGAATCCTTGACAGGGCGGAGAGGCGTGTATATAAGTAATATCTTCCAGCGTGATCGCTCCAGACTCGATCTCTCTAAGGAACTGAGATATGTCCTTACTGAAGATCTTCTTTGTCTTCTTCTTTTTGTTCCTTCGTAACGTATCCACACATGATTGATTCTTCTCTAACTCATACTTTACCGTCCAGCCCGAGTTGTGAAGTCCAGTGCTCATGCCTCCACATCCGGCAAACAAATCAAGCACTGCTGGTTTCTCACAATTCTGAAGAGGCGGAGTAAACTGATTGTTATCATACTTGTTGTAATATGCATATGTTGGCGAGTCTTCTTTGTAATAGAGTGTCGTTGTTGGCTTTTCATTTTCATTCATCTTCTTACAAAGTGATTTGAGTTGGATCTTCCTATCATTTGGAATCAATGGATGCTCTTCTACCATAACCCACGCTAAGTTGGGGTTCTTTTCAACTACATTGGCTGCCTGCTCCGCTCCAATATAAGTCTTCTCAAGCCTTATATACATCTTGGCTATCTCCGCCTTATATACCGTGCCTTCAGTGTCGATTGATCCTAGCATGTACGCTACTCCCTGGTCAGACTCTGAGTACCAAATGTCACCTGTTGAATATGTTTGATCTTTCAAATCCTTTGTAATTGTAACTGATTGAAAGCCAATACCATCTTTACTTTTCACACAAACTTGCTGCTTTGTTGTATTGGCAGTCTTTTCTTCTATGAGATAGTCTGCTTGTGTTAGTGTAGGTTGATCTACACTCTTCTTTAGATTAGGTCCTGATGATTTGACCTTCTTGCTCGTGATACTTGAAGACGGCTTAAGTTCGGCTGGACTGGGAGGTTTGGCCTTCTCCCTCTTCACAGCGGCGAAGCTCTTATTAATACTCTTAACTTCTTCTGCGGGCTTGAGACAACCTAGTTGTGTCAACGAGATTTGTTTAGTAGGTTGTTGTTCACTCTTGATACTAGGTTGTTTTGAGTTGCTAGTGGCGTCATCTGGATAGAACATCTCGTCTGCTTTTGACACTGGCTCGTTGTTTTCTTTCTCTCCTTTTTTTTCTACTACTGCTTTTGCCATTGGTTCATTGTTTCTTTTCTCTTCTTTTGTTTCTGTCGGAGTGGAAGTTGTACACGCTGCTTCTGTCTCCTGTTTATCACTATTACTTGGCATCAGGTTTATTTCGTTGGATATCTTGTTATCTGGCGGCAGGGATGACTTGTTATCAAGTTCATTTGATGCGCCATTCTCATCACATACTTCCTGAATACCTGCGTTGTTGGTATTGAAAGGTGTTGCCGTGTCAATACTACCGTTTTCCTCACTATTGGTATGATTAGTTGATTGGATTAATGCCTTCTCATTCTCATTAGTCCGTGTAATATTCTTATCAGTAATTTGTTGTAAGTTACTGTCGTTATCAATGGAGCTCGAACTATTCTTCTTCTCGTGATTGGTCGACGGCGGTGGCGGTTGCTGCTTCTTAGCAGATGATACAGCAGCAGCCAAATCAAGCTCGGCAATCTCATCGTCATTATCTTCCTGTAATACTTGAGTTAATGTAGGGGCGGCGGATGAGGGTACTGCCGATTCTTCTGCTTTAGGAACATTCGTTGAAATTCCATTAGAGAAACTTGTTGCCACAAGTGCACCGCCCTGAGGTGGGGAGGGTACTACCGATTCTACTCCAGAAATATCAGTAGATGATGTAACATCATTACACTTTCCATTAGATGAAGATGCCGCCGCATTGATAATACCATCTTTGCCATTTGCCGTGTCTATATTCGATGGTTGTTTCATATCACCCTCACTACTACTATTGTTTGACTTGGAAAGTGCATCAAATGCATCTAAATTTGCCATCATCTCTTCATCGTTATTGTCAAACTCATTCGTTACTGAATTATTAGTAGACACTCTATTAGAAGGGATATTTACCTTCATGTAATCCTCATCGGCAATATCATCGTCAAACTCATCATCTGGATGTAAACTCTTATTAGACTCATCTACATTATTTGAACATGGTGCACTAACATTATGAGTTAACTCATTTTTGAATAATTCTTTTGCCACACTCTTGTCTTCATTATCTACACCAGCACCCGTGCAATGAGAAGATGACGAAACTGTCAATTCTTTTCTAACATTATGCAGATTCTTCTTAGCAGTATTACCAATAATACTACTACTAACACGACGTGCTCTGTTATTAAATGTTGCTGATAATTTCTTGGACAATTTATTTCTTGATGATGTTATTGAGTTATTGATATCGCCACCACTCCTATTCGTACCGATGTTTGTTGTACTAGTTTGTAATTGTATACCCGTATCATTTGACGCTAACGATGATGGATTATTGGATAGATTATCAACCTTTGGAGTTGATTTTTCATGCGATGGTGCACCATTAACTTTTGTTGCTGACGAATCTACTTTTGCCCTCTTGTTTTGACCACTGTCCAACGATACACGGTTTGAATCCGCATTACTATCATTCTGTTTGTTATTTATCATCGGCTCCGTATCAACAAGGGCTTGTCGGCTACTCTCTCTACGTTTACTTTTTCGTCTACGAGAAGATGATAATTTACTTTTTCTATTTGATGTGTTAGAATTCATAGTATTTGATGATTACACTGTAGAAACAAATCGACGAATGAATTGCTACTATTTACAAGTTATATAAAGAGCTCATTCCTGTACATTGATCATTATCTACTTTGTTATTCACCCCTATCAACAATCTCTTATCGTTGCGATTTGCGAGGTGATTTTTTCGCGGGGATATCGGGCAAAAATGCCCATCGCCCCCTCTTCCCCAAAACTCATTTACCAAGGACAACATGGTGAGCAAATCCTACCTCCTACTAGGAGAGGGAGACTTCACCTACTCCTTAGATATGTGCCGATATATTGCATCTTTATCATATGCAAATGACAAGTCTGCGGGTAAAGTATTAGAGAAGAAGGTATTCGATAACAACAACACATTATCATCACAACCACAAAATAACAGCAATAACATCAATTACTCGATTACTTGTACCGGAGTCGACACCTTGTCAGAGCTTCGTGATAAGTATAAGGATATAGAGTTCATATTGAAGAATATACGAACATGCTCCGATACTGCCCCTTCTACCAATTCTGATAAGACAGATACAAACACATTAGATGATAGAGTACAAATCGATACAACAATTTTGCATGGAGTTAATGCAGTGGATGCATCAAATTACAAAGATGATACTACCACCAACAATACAGTAAACAAATCATACAATCATGTTATATTCAACCATCCACATTTAGGTACTGAAGATGCACAACTACATTCTAGATTTCTTCAACACTTCTTTTTTGCTGTGACCAAACGATGGCTATCTAAAAGTGGAGTATTGCATTTGACTCTTGTTATTGGTCAATGTGAACGATGGAAATGTATACAAGGTGCATTGAAACATGGATTGGTATTGTTACGACGTTGTGAGTTTATACCTCCGCCGCCACCAATAAAGAATGATGCACAAAGAGAAAAGTCAGATGAAGGTAATAACCGGACATATTACAAACTAAGAAGACATCAAAGTGGGAGAAGCTTTGCCAATAGACGTCGTATGCAACAACAATATGGAGATCAATGTTATCCTGTTAGCAATAATAGTAGTAGGAGTCAGAATGATAGTGAAACATTGGTCTTTGGAAAAGCATGTGCTTATCCAACAACTGATAATGCCGAGGCCGCACAAAATGTTTGTCTGCTTCCTTGGGAATCTGAGTCTACACCTGATAACGATGTACAAGACAAGTCAAACAATACATCGACACCAGCTTTACCCAATGACAAGACATTCAATGGTAGTGCACATCCATGCAAATACTGTTCAAAAGCTTTTGGTGAACTACGATCACTAAAGAATCACATGATATGTTCTCATCCTGACTCTGACGAGGTGAAAGTATGGAACACGGAAAAGAGTAAGAAGAAGAATAAAAAGAGAAAGTTGAAGGATAGTAGTGGTAGTGTAAGTCAAGCTACATCCTCCAATGGCGAGGAGGAAGTGACGGGACCTCCATGGGTATGCACTCTATGCGACTCTCAATCGAATGAGATGATACCACCAAAAAGGAGGATATTTTCACACAAACAAGCCTTACTTGATCATCAACGTGCCAAGCATACTGGACTACACTTGAACGTCAAACCCGATTGGTATAGTGGAGCAGGGGATGAAAAGATTCCCACCCAAGAAGGTAATAACAAACAGCCAGGCGGGTCATGTCCGATCTGTGATCATCAATATACCAATGAAATGGATAAGATTCGACATGAAATGGAATTTATACCGTCTTCGTCTACCATTATTGCTCAAGGTAACAGCAGCAGCAGTACTACATCGGTCACTGTCTATAAATGCAGCCGATGTTCAAAAACATTCAGAGAACTGCGAGGTAAACTCCAACATGAAAACTTTTGTACCGTCGAAGCATAGTTAGATAATGCTGTAATGTCTAAACTTAAGACTTAGCATAAGATCTTATACGTTACTACTATCTATGAAAACAGAGATGACAATCTTATCCGTCTCATTCTTCCATCGCCGCTTTGTATTACACCCAACTCTACAGCAGTATTCGATGGTATGGCCCAACTACTACTTGGTTGTGATGCCGTTTGATCCACCACTTCCTTCTCATCCTTCTTTTGACTCTTTCGTTTGGTAAGAAAGGCAGGCTTAGCCATTATACTTGATGTCTTCACATCTTGCAGTAGTTTACCTTCTTGGGCATTCTCCTTTGAATCTTCAGGAGAAAGACTATCAGCCTTTGATACCAATCCACCCTCCTCAGCAATCAATCGTAACAACACTCTAAGTCCCTCATGACAATCCATGGTATTAAAATCTACATATACTATACGTTTATGTATATTATTTGATCCATTACCAATGGCATGTGCACGAACGGAATGTATACCCGTGGCATCTACTAGGTATAAACTTCCACTACTGCTACCTCTACTACCCTCTTTGGTGACAGTAGCAGTACCACAGGCTAATAATCCAATTGTTGATAATGATCGTATCCCTTCTGAGAATGAACATTTGGATAAGTAATATGATAAACCTTCGGCTATTCTTCGTCCGTAGTATGAGTTGCTTGATTGTTCTTGCTGATGATGTTCTTGTGTCATATTGTTATCTAAGATGGCATCCTTCTTCACAACAACACCTAAATTTGAATGCTTGTTTTTAATCAGTTTACCATCTTGTCCACTCTCTATTATAGACATATCCTTCTCTTCATCATTTGAAATACCAACCAAAGTAGGTAAACAATACAATCGTACTTCTTCACTAATCAATTCTCGTGCCGCATCACATAACGTTATACCATCAGTACGCCATCCTGCTGTTAGTAATGCCATTGGTGGTGGTTCTCCACTTCCACTTGATGATGTGCTTCTTTCGTAGATTGGTTCAATACGTAATGGACCTCGTGTTGACAGTGGTAGATCACGAAATACTTTATTTGCAACTTGTTTTTGTTGTTGTATATGATCTATTGACTTTTTCTCAACCAAGGCTGTATACGCAGTATCATCATTACTCATTATGTCTAAGATTTCTTGTGCCTTTTCGGATGCTAGTTCAGTACTGTCTTCTTCTTCATTATTAGCAGCAGAGGAGGCCAACTCTACATCTTCTTCTTCATCAACATTATAATGCAATGATATCATAACAATACCATCATTGCAAACTGCCGCCACACTCAATGGCGAAGCTTTTACATATGCATCTTGTGTTGATGTAGTTTGCTGTAGTATCGTATTAGAATAAGTTGTTGATGTAGTGGTTGGTGCATCATCGTTATAATTTGTGTTTGCAATATTGGATGGTTGTGAAGAAGAAGGAGTTGATGCTACCTCTAATTGTGATATAGCGGATGATGAAACTGAATTGTTCGATAAACAACAGAGCAGTACTAAGAAGAAGGAAGATATGATTATTGAATTCATGCTGCCGCTGCTCTTCATATATAACAACCAATAGCATCACCCCAACTTCATACACTGTGTGGATCGCTCTAGCGAGAGACTGGACTCTCATGGAAGGTATCTTTTTCAGATCTAGGATAAGGTTAACCCGCCCCCAAAGCTCAATTAGGTACTCAGATCCTATGACTACTCCAAGACAACTAGGTAACAACATTCATCTTGGATTAGTATAAATAAATAACATACCATGTATGTACAGTAATACTCATATCAAGACATTTGTTCTGTATTTGGTAATTCTATGCAGTCATTTTAATTAATCTGTCCCATCACATTTTCGTACGAGATTTTGTAAACTTCAATCACTATGGGCTTACAAAAGTAATCGTTTAAACCACCACCGTTTGCAAGCACATAAAAGCCTATTACTCCGATGAATATCAACAGCCCTGATTGATCGTAATTGTAATCACGGATATCAACAGCCGTTCAAGGGCTGTTGATTTCAATGTCAGTTCAAAGTTCAAAGAATCACCCAATCATTAGCAGCTGCCATATATATCTTTATTATCATCCTCTCATATTAATTAGCAATAGCAATACCAATCATCAATCAAATATTGCAATATGAAACTCTCATCTCTAGCATCAGCTCTCTTCATCGTCTCCAACGCGGTATCCGCTGCCGAAGTATCATCATCGTCGAGGAATCTCAGAAATGATATTAATGCTCCCCATTCTGATGATGGTCGTGGCCTCAATGGCAACCCGTTTACCGAATCCACACCTGGCAATGGCAATGGCAATGGTCCGCCAGACTTAGATAAGTTCAAGGAGGAAAAGATGCTCAGTCCAGATGCTGATGTAACCATCGTTGAGGATATTGCAGATGGTTGCTTTACTCTTGGTTCATCGAATCAGATCCGTTGTATTGCAGATATG
>Ga0075437_12826_pt2 | contig 28148 bp, 22 predicted proteins | sample MintriMetagenome_FD_74266 | JGI IMG/M metagenome (GOLD analysis project Ga0075437, IMG submission 74266) | Marine eukaryotic communities from Monterey Bay, USA to study complex ecological interactions - Minidiscus trioculatus and... | ecosystem: Environmental > Aquatic > Marine > Unclassified...
ATAACAATCCCGTCAAGAGATGCCTTCCATCCATCTGCCTTGGCTGAGATTTCGTCAATCTTATACTGAAGTTCCATAATCTGCCCTTCCTTTTCTTCAATTGCCTTGTTCTATGTATCGTAAGATAGACAGAATATAGTGGTGAGATGAACAAGAAGATAAACAAAAGTGTGAGCCCTACCATTCATAGCCTTACCTTCTCAATGATGATTGCCTTCAACTCGATTGCAAGTGATTGACATGATTCTATCTCACTTTGAGCACGATCATAGTTCAGCTCTGATTTCCTTAGGTTGTCTCTAGTCCGTTGTAGATTAGACTCAAGTTGTTTCACCTCTTTTGATTTGAACTGTACAATATCATTCAAGTCTTTGATACTTGTCTCTAAAGTACCATGCTTCTCTTGGGCATGTTCGAGTTTCAATTCTATATCCTTGATCTCCTGTGTTTGAAATAATTTCGTCTCATCCAATATCTTTATACTCTTCTCCAATGTTTTAATCTTCTCTTCTGCCTCGGCAAGCATTTGCTCCTTCGATTTACATTTCATTTCATACTTCTTCCTGCAATTAGACTCGCTACTCAACTTGTGATCTAAGTCCAGTACTTTCTTCTTCGCTTCTTCAATCTCAGACAAGAACTCACAGACTAGTTCATGATCTCCACTATCACTGAGAAGATTGGTTTTGTCACATATGACATTGCTGCTAGATACTGCTACTTTCAATGAGTGCAACATATCATAAATCACTTCATGTTGAGATAAAGAAGAGTCACAATCAACCTGTGCTTCTACTTGGATACAAATATCACGCAATTCGTGCTCAACAGTGTTCATAATGGCTTCATTATCGTCACTATTTATAATCTCATGATGACTAGAAAGCAATGGATTGAGTCTTTCTTGAACAGAGCTGAGGTGATGAAAGGTGGAGATAAAGAGTGTGAGCCATTTACATATGAATTGGAGATGAGAATGTGATTCAGTTAGGACTTACTTGATTTCGTCAATCAATTGGTCAAACTCTATTGCCTTGTTTACTTGTGAAGATTTCATATCTTGTATTTGAGATTGTAGGGATGAAACTAGATCTGATTTTGCTTGAAACAAACCTAATAAAGTATCCAAGAGCGAAGTCATTTCTGGGAGCTCATCAATTGACAGCGTAGATTCTTCATCAATACAAACAACTAGTTTGTGTAAGGCATTCTGGAAGCTACTCCAGTCAGATTGAAGCGATGCCCTCTCTTCTTTACCACGCTCAATCTCTTGCATTAGAGCTGTGATTTTGTTTCGTGATAATGAAAGATCCTCCTTTAGACATTGAATGGTATTGTTACAACGCTCCAACTCAACTCCAGTCAAAGTATCATCAGCACAATATTCTGCACAAGCAGTATCCATTGTTTGTACAATATCCATCATTTTATCCAGCTTCTTATCTCGTTTATCCAGCACTGATGCCACCTCGAGCCGTGCAGCAAGACTCTTATTCAAGATACGTGCATCGTTGCATTGTTCTTCCAGCCTTTTCATCTGCTCTATGTGCGACTGATTCAAATGAGAAATGGCTTCGTCCTGCTCTCTTTTCAGTAACTTAACCTTACTCTTCAACTCATCTTCTTTTACTCTATAGTTCTTTACTATACGTCGAACGACTTCATCGGCCTCATTTTTAGTTTCTGATATAGTCACGACAACATCTTCCCGCATACAAGTCATGTCAATTGATAGTTGAACAAGTTCCAAATGAGTTTCCTCCAGCTTTGATTGTAACATCTCTTCATTTGCTCCTTTTTCACTAATCTCCTTTACGAGTTCTTCCTTACTCTGCACCAGAGACTGTATCTTGGCTGTCATTCGTTTCATCTCAGTAGACTGATCATCTAACACTCGTTCTTTCTCTTTACTTCTATCACTCAATGAAGCATTCAACGCAACTCCCTCTTGTAACATTGATTTCAATTGGGAAGACTCTTGTTTGTATGTATCAACTTCCTTGGTTAAATGAAACATGCGTTGCTCAAGCATCTTCCTTTCATCAACCAATTCTGAATGACACATTTTGGAGGAAGATAGATCATTAGCAAGCTTGTCAATCTTATCCTGCCTAGCTTTGAGTAGATGTTTCATTTCCTGGACTTTTGTTTGAAGATCTTTCTCCGCCTCCTTCGCTTTTGATGTCTTATCATCCAATAAGGTTAGAGCTGAAGCATGTTTCTTGTCATTATCGATACCATTCTGCTCTTGAATAGACAAGGCCTTTCGAGTTTGCTCAAGTTGCTGCTCTAGTTCCTGAATGTGATGTTTCATGCTATTCCTCTCATCATTGAATGACGCATGGGCGTCACTCAAAGCTTTTTCCAATGCATCTTTAGACATTTCACCCTGGGATTTGAGCAAAGTTGCGGTCTCCTTGTATGAACCGAGTTCACTCTCCAGACTACATATTTCTTGCTCCTTAGACTTGATAGACAAGATAAGGCTTTCTAACCTCTTCGTTAGACCAGCACGGCATGCTTCTTGTTTCTTAAACTCACATTCTTGTGTTGCCAAGAGGGTACTTAGTGCTTTTTCCTTAGATTGAGAAGCATCCTCTTTCTTTCTAGCTTCATTGATGGCCATCTCTAACTCCTTGGTCGTGTCATCTTTTTGCTTTGTCATATTCACTAGCTCGGAATCCTTTGTACTCAACCACTTATTAACAGCCTCGAGTTCAGTAGTCAAGTGACTGCACTTGATCTTGCTAGCCGATATAGCATTTTGCAAATCTTGAATCTCCTTCATTAAATTGTTTTGTTTGACATCACGAGATAATACTTCCCTGTTGGACTGTGCTTTGGTATACTCTATTTGAGTTGTGAGCTTCTTGATAGTTACTTCGAGATCGTTCTTCTGTGAAAGTAGTTGAGATTGTTTTGATTTGCAGCTCTTGATTTCACTTTGATATTTGGATTCAGACTGATGTTTAATGTCTGTAAGGTCTTTCACTGTGGTCTGTACTTCTCGCAGTTGAGACCGCAATGTAGAGATCTTATCTTCCTTCGACTTGAGACACTTCTGTTGTGAGTCTAATCGACTGTTCAATTTCACAAGGTCGATTTCCATTGTTGTGGCCTTTGAAGAAAGCTCAGTTCTATCGCTGTCCCCAAGGCTGACTTGATTCATGAGAACTCGTATTCTCTCACTCAAGCTAGAAATCTCAGCAACATTTGATTCCAATTCAGCTGCCATTGAATCTTTATCACGACGAAGTTCGTCTCTTAAAGAAGACAAACTTGCCAGTTCCATCTCTAGTGATTCATTTTGTAGCTTTTGATGGGAGAGAGTGCATTCGGTATTCTCCAACAGCATGTTAAGATCATTTGCTTGCTTCTCAAAACGCTCACAATTATTTGTAAGAGCGCAATTGTCGATGTTGGCCGCATTAAGTGATACCTTTAGTGAATCCAACTTGGATTCAAGGTCAGCAACGACTGCCTTGGAATCATCCTGTAATGCACTTAACTTCTCTGACCATACTTCCTTTTCTGTAGCATGAGATGTTTCCATCGATTGTAATTGGTCTGTCAACTCAGAAACCTTGTCACCTAGACTACGAATCTCGCATTCCTTTGACTTTATATCAACAGCTACCGTCTCTGTTTCAGCTAGACAATCGTCTCTTAGCATGGTCATAGATATGAGCTCAACGGACAGCGATTCAATTTCATTCTTCTGTTTAGTCTGAATTGTATCTGCATTTTCTATTAGTACATTGAGATCATTGACTTGTTGCTCCAACCTTGACCGATCAACACTAGTCTCACCAAGTAATGCATCAGAAGATTCCAGCTTGGTTTGAAGATCAGTAACAAGGGCGTTACTCTGATTCTGAGTCTCTTCAAGCTCCGTCAACAAACTCTTATTTTCGGTATCTTTCAGTTGTATATCATTAGTGAGCGATGATATCTTATCCTTTAAGCTGTCACCAGATGACTTTAGGTCAGATGTCAACATTTTGTTCTGTTCCTGCAAATTATCTCTAGAAGTAGTTAGAGATTCAATCTCAATAGACTGAGATTGATGTTCATCTTTCAGCTGAGCGACAGTTTTCTCGGAAGTCTTCAACAAGGCATTGAGGTCATTAACTTGTTTTTCTAGTCGTTCACAGTCATCCGATAAGCTTTGAATTTCACTATCACTCTCATCGAGTAGAGACTCTGCAGTGTTTAGCTTGGATTTGAGATCGGCAACAAGTGTCTTACTTTGGCTGAAATCATCTTGAGATTCAATCAACTGCTTTGACAACTCACTCAATTCGATCAATAGCTTTGCCTTTGTATTTACTGCATCACTCTGAGATGATTGAAGCTGGAGGGTAAGATCGTTTACTTGATCTATCAGTTCGGTTTGTTTGAATTGGAGAGTAGCAATTTCAACTTTATTTCTTTCTCCATCTTCAACAAAATTTTCTCTCTCAGCATCAAACTCTTGCTTCGATTGTTCCATTTCTGCGGTGAGGGACGACAATGTATTCTCTTTATTGGCTATCTCTGTCTTTAGTATCATAATCTCTGCTTGTGAATCACTGCTCATACTTTCAGCTGTAGCTAGCTTTGTTTTCATTTCCATCATTGACGATGCTTGATTGGATGTTAGAATTTCCAGCTTAGATTGAAGCTCGGAATTAGATGCTTTTCCATCTTTTACTTTGAGTTGTAACATTTGTACACGCTCATTGAGTTGAGATCTCTCGGTTTCAAGAGATTCATTTGCTGTAATGAGTGCTTCAGTGAGAGAGCTTACAGTTTCATTAAACTGAGTAATTTGGCCATTTGATGATGTAATTATTTCATTCAACCCCTCAATCTCCTTGGTCTTTTGCTTGGTAATTGTTTCAACTTCTAAAGTGGCCTTCTTCAACTTGGCCTTAACGTCCTCCTTTTCTTGGTTCACAAGTTCCAGCTTGGTCGTAACTTCGTCTAATTGGATACCAACTTCTTCTAGCTTTGTTGTAACCGCAAGAGACTTGTTTCGTTCCTCCAATAAAAGTTCTTCTAAGGTGTGCACCTTTTCATCTTTAGAAGCATTGAAGACCTTGGTCACTAAATCATCCTTCTCTTCTGATAATAAAGAGACCTTCACCTTCAGCTGAGCTATCAAGTCATTCGATGATGTGATCTCCTCGCCTAATTTGTTAACCTGGTCAGCATTCTGCTTGGTAGTTATATCAAGCTCAGCTGTGGTTTCTCTTAGCTTCGTCTCGACTGACTCTTTTTCAATACCGGCATTCTTGAGGTCAATGTGCACACGGTCGACTTCAGTTTCAAGCTCCTCTATACGTCCCTCAAGAGACTTCACCGTGGTATTGAGTTTAGATTCCAAACTCTTTGCCTCTTCAATTTGATGGAACTGTTGGTCTCGCTCTAATTCTACTCGAGAGATGTGATCTTTTAGTTCAAGAGCATTTTGCTCCTCTTTCACAAGACGTTCCTCATAGATGCGAGCTTGATTTGTACGAGATTCCTTAAATGATGCCATATCAGCCACAGCCTGATCTCTCTCTTGTGACAGTGTAGAGACCTGTTCCTTGATTTGTACTACCTCCTTATGCCATGACGAAACCGCTTCCTTTAGACTGTCTACCTCTTCGGTCTTCTTCTGGATAGTTGTTTCAAGGAGGTCTCTCTCTGTTTTGAGTTTAACAATCTCCTCATCCTTTTGTTGAATGCTAGTCTCGAGATTGACAGTAGTTTCCCTAAGCATCTCTGTATCATCATCGGCTTGGTCTTTAGATTCAACCATTGCAAGACGTTCCTCTAAGACACAAATCTGTTCGACTCGAGAGGCATCAAGCTTATTCGATTTCATTCTCTCTTCTTCAAGATCTTCCTTCGCCTCAGCTAGATCAGTCTTGGTGTCGGCTATATCCATCGTAAGTTGTGATAACTTGACATCAAAGTCGTCTCTGTCACCCTTGATACCAGTAAGTAATGTCTCTACTCTGTCTATATCCTTAAGTTGCATTTCACATACTGTCACTTGCTCATCGAGTAATTCTTGCTTTTGTGCCAACTCCTTTTGTAACTTAGCAATGGTTTCCTTTGATGTTTGGTCAGATTGTTCCAACGCTTGGACATGGACTACTAACTCCCTGACATGTGCATTAGAATCCTCCAATTGAGATTGAAGAGTAGACTTGACATTCTTTGATAGTTTACGAATCTCTTGAAGACTTGATTTGTGATAACTCTCTTTCTCTTTCAAAACATGAATCGTTTGACCTTGCTTTTCATTAATATTTTGTAACCTTTCCAATTCAAGGTGTACAGATTTGAGTTCGTTGAGCACTCCCTTCTTAAGCCTGAGTGAATGTTCAAAGTCGCCAGGCCTGCTGTTGCCTAGTGTATCTTCCCCAACGAGGACCTTGCCTATGCGTTCAACCTGTACATTACTCTTCTTCACAGTCGCTGGCAAAGCGTCTCTCTTCCCGCTAGACAATGGAGATCTCACAGAAGATGCTGTCAGTGGCGAGCTCGACAGTGCTCCTGGGGAAAAGTTAGGTGGCGAAAACTCTTCGCCTCTACCAAATACAACTTGTGATGTTGAAGACATTCTCTTAACATTTGATGGTGAGAATAGGAATGAAGGACTACCTGCTAGACTACTCGTAGCAGTACCCAAAGTAGATGGTGTCAAAGCATATTGTGCTGATGATAATGAAGTTGCACTAGGTGATTCAAGTGTGATTTGAGTTGCAACCTCGTCAATACTTTCAAGCTTTGTTCTGGGTGAGAAGAACTGTTCTGTCACTTCATTGTGTCCTGGAGGGTCCCTTGTATTACTAATCATCACATCCTTCTTCTCCTTACCAACATGCCCACTCTTTTTACTTCTACCACGAAGTTCAACCTGTGTAGGAGTTTCAACCCATGTCAATAACTCACCATTCTCCATGGCATCATCATTCAATGCCGTGGCTACACGTTTACCAGTACGTATATTACGCATTGTCCTGCGTGAGAACTTCCCTTCGCCGCCACCGCCACCTCTTGATAGCTTATCAATGGAACGAAATACAATAATCTTCTCTTGATTGTAATATTTGTTATATAATAAATCAGTAATTACTTGATACTTTTGTGATAGTACTGATATTCCATTGATTGATACTAGTAGATCATTCACTTGTATCTTCGATGATGCCGAGCCTCCTGCATCAGTATGTATGTATCTTACCTTATCTAAATCGAACTTGGGTAAGATTCTTGCAATACTACACCCCGTGGGTTGTCCAGATATTACTGTGACTGATTCTAATTCTAAATGTAATGATTTTTCGTTTGATAGGAAGATTATACCATATTCAGATGGACCAATTGATATCTTTTCATTGACGGACGACGCTGCAACTTGTTTTGTCGTCGTTGATGATGATGATAGAATAGAAGCAGATGTTGGCGATATGATACCTCTTCCTGCTATCATATTATCATTATTCTGTCTACCAACACTACTCTTCTTCTTCTCGGGTGGTGAGTATGATAAAGATGTTGCATTAATTGTAGAATATGCCAAGAATGAGGATGTAGATGTAGTAGAAGAAGACGAGTGTTGTTTTGTTTGTTTGGGTGAAGAAGACGAAGAAGCAACTTGCTTCCATGATATCTTTGGAGTAAAATTATGTGACCATTCCCCTTCAACCTTCTTACTACTATTACTACCGCCATTGTTAGTAATACTGCTACCATTATTATTATTAGTAGTAGTAGTATTGTCAACAATGGATGGAGAATTGAAATTGTCAAATAAGTTCTTCCCTTTTTGTATTGTAGCAGGTGAAATACTTGATGGAGTTGCAATATATGATGATTGTTCATGACCTGGAGTTGATAATAAATTTAATGTTGATGATTGTCCATTATAACTCGCCTTCTTCTTCTTGGAACTCTTTGGTGGAAAGTTTGTCTTCTTGGCACTTTTACTTTTTATTGATACACCCTGTTGTGCTTTTTGTGGTGATGATTTGGTAGCTGATAGTTGTTGATGATTTAATCGATGCGCAGATGATGGTAGTGGGCTGTTGGCTGATAGTTTGGTACCAAACTTTCTTCTGTTTGGCGTCGTATGCTGCTGCTGTGTGATATTGTATAGGGGAAACATAATATTAACAATGAGTATAAATAAACCCCGAAATACAAACGATAACAACATATGAAATATCATTGATAATTGACAATATTTCAATTGTTACAAACTCACCGCCATCACTGTTGATTGACGATCCATTATATTATATACAAGACAGTTGCAATCAATCTCTTAGGTAGTAACGGACTTTTGGTATTATTATATTGCAAAGATTTACCAAGAGATGAAGATTTACACAACCCCGCCGGCGCTAAGAAATAATTAACTACTCTCTGATCCGAGAAAACTCATCACTATATAGCAGCTCTTCTATCTTGATGGCGCTTGTTCGTTGCCTTCCCACACTGTTGAACAGTTGTTTTAGAAAATTAGAAGTTGTAAGAGTTCGTACGATACTATACTTTTTTGCCAATAATGGCTTATGAAGTACGAAAATGAAAATTCCGGATAAGAGTAGTAACTATTTTAGTTTGCCTGCCCTCCTGATTACAGCTAATCAAACATACTCAGTGGGTACCTAGGATAAGTTAGGATAAGTTCTGATCATTCCTCTTCTTGCACTTAGGCGTTGCGTTATAAGATATAGTAGGATACATGTGAGGAGTTTTGTTCTCTAGGGAGGCAGGACTGTTTAGAGCTACTGCTAGAGGTAATACTTTGACAATTGCAAAAAATACATGAGTACTACTACTTCTCACTATTATTTTAGCTGATAATGAAAGAAGAGGACATTGCCACGAATCTGCCACAAAACTGATACAAAATAATTATATTCAGCTCTTTAAACAAAAATACAGAGTACAAAGAGAACACTTTTTGTAACAAAAAGGTAGACCCAAATTACTTCGACTTCTTTCAATTAAATCTTCCTCCAAATGTATATTGTACATAACATACTACTTCATAATATTAATAACTTATCCCCCCCTTTACTTTTTCTTACTACTACTTCTCAATCTACCCTGGGTACTAAGCTTACTACTTCTACTACTCCTACCACTTGAACTATTAACACGACTTCTAATCTTACCAGCACGCTGTTTCTCTTTATTAACTTTCCTTGTCGTTGCATTTCCATATTGTCCAATCATTTTTTGGCTGTAAGCTTTCTTGATATGATTGGATTTTTTTGTTGGTATTTTAGATGTTGATTTCGTATTATTGGATGACGTTGTCATTGCCACATCACCATCATCATTATCATCGGTGTTAGTATTGGATGTAGGGAGAGTAGTTGAAGGGAGGGAGTTTCCAGCAAATAAATTTGATAACCTATCGAACGAATTTAGTTGCCCATTGTTTATTGTTAGTTGTAATTTCTGTTGTACTATATTCATATTTGCTTTTGCGGCAGCCTATACCATATACATGATGTCAAATGATTTGTCAGAATATTATGCGTACAGTGAGTATGTTTTTGCAATAAGAAAATAACAACATAAGAGATGTCGGTTATGTACACACATTTTCTCTAGACATACCACCCAATTTACTCACCGAGCCGATAGTATTGCGAAACTCTGTGCGGTTCTTCCGCTTGGACTTTGACCGAATTGACTTCGCCATGATAGATGTTTAGAGGTTGATAAGAGAGAAGAGAGAGGATAAAAGGAGGTAGGAGGTTGAGATGTATTTCTGTATTTGCTTGAGAAATGATTGGTTGAGGGGTTTATCGCCAAATCGATTCACTCCCGTCTCGCAGCCTCTCCAGCCCCTCCACCACATCCCATTAATCTCCTACAGTACAACCTCCTCCTGTTACAAATAGAGTAATACTAATATCATGTCACTTTATACTGGTGGAGCTCCGTCGGCTCACTCGTGAGTTTTATTATATGTTTGTTAGATGAAGATATGTAATTATAAAAATGCGAGTAAATTATTGAGTTCTCATTGCATATCTTGTAGTAAGAAATATTTATGTTATGATGTACTCATATTATATAAATGCGCTTATGATATCTTTATAATAACATTGAGAGTTTATCATTGCCACATTTATGTGTTGTGAAACATCTAATCCTGTTGTCTCTGTATCCTCTTTAGTGATATACTTTCTGCATCTCTCCCAAAAACATTGTCCTCTCGGCAAGCTCTTATTGAAGAAATTAAACGTCGTGGACGGTTGTCTGTTATATCCAAGAATTATCCAGATGCCAATTCGCTTTATGGCAAGGGTATTGAGGTTCTATCATCGGTAATTGATGGCGTCGGTGATAATGAAGAGGAGGCAAATTTGCATAAATTGGATGAATGTAAGAAGGATATTGCAATCTTCTACTCCAACAGATCATTAGTTCGATTGCAAATGGGAAAAATTACTGAATCACTAGAGGATGCCGATGCAGCCGTTCTCAATGATCCTACCTATGTCAAAGGTATGTAATCCTGTCTTTGTATGAACTGTGTTTCATTATTGCGAGAGAGTTGTATCTTATCTTATTTCAAACACATGTGTGTGCGCTAACTTATCTTATTTCAAACACATGTGTGTATGTGTAGCACATTGGAGACGAGCTACGGCATCGAATGCATGTGGGAATACTTCTGAGGCACTAGCATCGTTCCAGAAAGCCTTGGAATTAGATCCGACAAACAAAGCACTTGTAAAGGAAGTTAAGAATGCTAAAGAAAAGTTGGAGATGGAAAAGAAGGTATTGGCAGAGGCACCTACAGGAGGAGAAAATAGTATCCCAGAAAAGAAAGATGATATTCCAAAGGCAATGAAGGCAACATCAGCACCTGCAACTCAACCAGCATCATCATCAACAACAACAACTTCTACTACTACAAAAGTAGTTAAGGAAACTGGAGATGATCTCTTTACTAAATCTGACCATGTTAGGGGATATAAGATTCGTTCGGATGGTAAAAAGACATCATACTTTGATCGTGAGATTGACGATGAGGCTAAGGCGTTGATCGGAGATATTAAACCAAAGAAATTGAATGCCGGTGGTACTAGTGGAAACGATGACTTTTCACCCAAGCCAATCAAATCCTCTGCTGCAGATGGTGGTGGTAAATCAGCATGGAACACGGCAGGAACGTGGGAGGAACGAGATGTGACACCTTGGGCGAAAGAAACTCTTCAGGCTGCACTTCTTACAGCTGAGTACATTCTACCTGATGGTTCACCATCCCCAGGCTCAAGGGCAATCGTCTCAAAAGTATCAAAGCTTGAAGGAAATTGCTCATTCGCAAGTGTCAGGGGGAAGAAGAAGTACATCTACGAATTTTCAATTACTATCAAGTGGGTTTTAACATTGGGTGATGACCATACAAAGACTTGTCATGGGGAAATCACATTTCCAGATGTCGATGGTAGCTGTGAACTAGGCGAGGGCTATGATATTGTTAATTTTGAAGTGGATGGAAGCTCTCCGATTGGTACAGGACCCATGCTTGACAGATTTGTCAGAGATGGGGGACTAAGGGATAGTATTCATTTGGTAATTGACAACTGGGTAAAGATGTTTAGGGCTACATATTAGTATGTGCATATTGGATAGAACGAGATATTTACTTTTAGGCCGGGGTGTGAGAATGTTTGTTAGGAGGACGACGACTGATAATCTGATTTAGCATTTCAAACACAATGAGTATCTTCTTTCCATGTAATGTAGTACTTTTTAGGATAGGATACCGTACCGTATCTTTGAAAGATTTTTTGCCGACCATAGACACACATTATGTAACAACATAGTAGGCATTTATTGCTACACATCTTGACATGATGATTAAGTATCTATTGCTATTAGTATGTGGAATCGATAGTGCTCTGTCGGCAGACAGTTGGAAAGGAGATTTACCTTACGATGTTTATGGTATGTTTTATTGTTGTTGTTGTTTACCTACATACAAAGATATATTTATGCTCTGTTTAACCTTCTCTCCCTCGCCACATACGATAGGCCCTGGAGGCTGTGATGATGATACAGCTATATTAATGGAAGGATCTACAACCGATGTGCATGTTCTTCCAGATGGTTTGTTGTGTGAAACTGATGTAAGCTTTTTTGTCTTTCTAGTGTGACTATTTGCATAGTTGTGCATATTTTCATTTGCAATATATCTCAACTTCTTGTTGTAAACGATCATTATTCAGGTATTTGGAAATCAGACGGTTTACACTAAGTTTGAAATTGATCAATGTGGAACCGGCGATGACCCTGACAAAATGTACATTACAATGTACAATTGTGATACATCTACCTGCGAGACTTGTGATGAAACCCCCGAGTTAATTGGGTATGCGAGCAAGGATTTATTTGAGATCAAATCTATAACTGAGAATGTTGATCACTGTTTCGGTTGGCATACAACGTCATACGTTAATCAAACCGTTTTTGACGTGGTTGGTCAAGCAGAGTTGGCGTATCAGAAGTTTATACCGCCATGTAAGTCTCTATATACAATATGTATATAATATTAATGTGTGCTATGAAAGTGTGTTTACAAGATTGTGTTTCATGTTAAGAAGTCTAATCCATTATCTTCTTCTTCTTCTTTCCCATATCAAAAACATAGCCACTATTGAAGATTCCAATGGTTATTGGGGAGTGTGGCTTGCCAATACTTGTATGGGAGACTTTTTGGGATGGGAAGGTGTTGATGAACATTCTGATGAGCATTCCGAGGATGAACATGAACACGACGATGACAAGGATGTTGGCACTGAGTCTGTACTAGATCCCGAGACAACTAAGAACACGGCATTTAGTCTTGGTCATAAAGCATCAGCTGCAATGATCTTGTTAATTGGTGCTGCATTGGTTCTATAAGGTGAAAGGTATATATACTTACGGGGGTGACGGGAAAGAGATGATGTATGCCTCTATTGTGGTCGAGTATTGGTGACCAGTATAGTTGTCTAGATAATACGTTACTGAGTTGTGTATAAATGCAAATGACTAAACCAATAATACTAAGTGTGGGGAATTGGATAGTTAAAGGGTTGATCTACAGAGGATATCGTCATGAGATTAAATAGATTGTAAAACACGATAAACCTTTTACCTGGTCTCTTCACTATACTTGACATTTCCCGATTACCATTGAGTTGGATCTCCACAGATGTAGACAAATCATTTAACTATCAACTCCTCCCTTCTCCTTATTCTTTCTTGGCGATCAAACCTATCTAAAACCCACTGATTTCACTCTCACCTTTATTCTTTCTCAATAATGAGCGAGCGTGCCATCCTCGCCTAAGAGCGTGCACCATGCTATGCAGCACATCAACTATTATTTACATGCAACTGTTTATGCTAGAAAACCACAGAATCCACTACTTGATACGATCACAGGCCATCACATAATCCTATCGTCATTATATTCATTTCACCTCTCTACAACCAACTCGATACCGATACCATGAAGCTCCCTCTTGCCATTGCATACTATGCCTTGCAGTCCTCCTTTGTTGAAGGCTCGCCATTTACATCATTACGCCAGAGAGTCCTTTCTTTTCAAACAATCGCTGGATATCGTCCAGGCAGTCAGGTGAGTATCATGATATAATGAGATTTCTAGCATATACACTTACATTAATTCTATTATAAAATCATCCCCGTGCTTCTGTTACTACTTATACACAGGTAACTGATCACTGTGCCATTGATCTTGATCAAGCTGCTATTGAGGCACAGTTGGCCAGGGGAACGGCCGAATCCTTCGAAGCAGCGAGGGCTATCTACAATGAAGGTGGTAACTCGAAGTCGTATGCTCAAGTATCTATGACCACACCATTGTCCAAATCTATCAGTAAGGGTGATAGTATCATGGGACGTAATTCCGATGGGGTTGAGGTACAAGGAAAGGCATATGCTGACTATCCATCAGGTACCCAGATTATCAATGTATTGTATGAGACAACTGATCTTCAAGAATCATATATGAACTGTCAAGTTGGTGCTCTTGTAGAAACCAACATGGTAGATTGCTTTGCTAACGAGGGCGTGTTCAATATTGACGGCGACGAGTATGCATACACATACAACATGGAGACTGATAATAAAGCTGCTCGTACCATGTAAGTGATTGAATATATATCATCATCGCTGTACTCTCCTGTTATACTATTTGATTGACAACCCTCTCTCTTCTCTCTCTCTCTCTTCAAAACATCAGCGCTGGATTCTCCAAGAGCGCCGAGGATAAGATGCTCAAGGGATGCCCTGGATGTCCTTACAAAGACTTCAAATACTTCTATGATTACTATGGCACTCCCGATTATGCTCACCAGTGGATAGAAGCAGCGTTCGATGGTGAATCTACTAAATTCAGAAATGGCAATGCAGACTTCGGAAAGTATGGGTTTGTCGGCCGCCAGCAAGTCATTCAAAAGGGCAGCGCGTACATTTCTGTATTCATGTATGTCGTACGTGAATTTGAAGGTGAGTTATTGCACTGAATCATTTTTCATTATGCACATCATGTGTTCACTAATGAATATATCCTCTAGATGCTCTTGATGATTGTCAAAATGGTATTATCTCTGATAACTATAACTCTGTCCATGCTTGGGATGAGGGTGTCTGTTTCTATACTGGAAGTTTGGAGGTATGTCTTTTGTTGTGGTGTTGGCGGTGTTTCCAACTTGGAAACTGCTCATCATTTTGATTACCTTTTCCCTCTACTACTAAACAACAGGGACAAAATCCAATGCAAGCAAACGGTAAACTTCTACACACATTGGCCGACAAGCGTTGTGGAGACTTCAAAGTATGTAATGTTGATGGTGTCGATTCAGCTGGAATGAGCAAAATCAATTATGACTTGGGTGATTTGTTTGCCCTTGGTAACTACCAACTCTTGTCTGGTAACTGTCCAGCAGCACGAATTACAACTGAGAGAATCATTGAGAAGATGTATGTAAGTATCTAAAGAGCTTCCTTTTGACGCTTCTTGGGGTATGATGCATATTATGATTCGCTCAACATTGATCCTCTATCCTCTTATAGATCCCCATGATACAGGGGACACTTCGGTACGCCTACAAGGTAGACGAGTTGCAAGGAGGGGAGAAGGAGAATGCCGAAGGAGCTGTATTCGCTGCTGCCGTCCTTCCTGTAGTACATGCCGCTGATCCTCAAGCTGCTCAAACTATCTATGATAACATGAAGGTTGGTGCTGATTCAACTGACGTCCAAGCCGTGAAGAAGGCATTTGAATCTGTCTACCCAGACCTTGGTATTAATTGTGCCGACGTAGGAGGTTTCTGGAACGAGGGTACTAAAGATTACTATCCTGGAATGGAACCTTGTAAAACCATTGTAGCAAGTTCAAGTGCTCAATCGGAATCCAAGAACAACAATACCTTAGCGATTGCCTTAGGTTGCACCTTCGGAGGCCTCTTTGTCATTGCTGCTGCCATGGTTCTTTATATGCGCAACAGGGAGCAAGTAGGAGAGCCCGTATTCAAAACAGCAAGTGATTCTACAGCTACATCGGCATAATGAATTTGATGTATGATCTAACGTGTTGTTGTTATTGCTTTTAAATCATTCTTGTGTGTTTGGCGTAGTCTATAATGTTATTTGCAAGAGTTGGTTGATACATATTCGAAGTAGCTCCGGTGGTGTAACTACTTGTAACTATTAATTACTTTTATTGTCATGCTGTATGATGATTTACTTAAGTTTGTACAATAGTTGTAGTCATTCAACATATCAAATATGTATCTATATTGTATGGAAATTCTCATATTATTATTGATTAGGTAACTTCATATATATGCTATCTGAATCGGATGTATCGTATGCAGTTACTGATATATACTAATATACCAGACAAACTCTATGCAATATATGAGCGGGGGAATGATGGAGGAGATTGGGGAGGCGAGGAGGTACGGGTAGAATCTAAGAGGATACCGCATCGTATCTTCCCTTCCTCAAACTAAAATAGGTACGATACAATAGATATCTAATATCTAATAAGCGCAGACAACTTTTCTGGGAATGTTGATACAATATTTAGCAATATAATAGACATGTTATAGAATCATTTATGTTGGTCTTCTCTATACTGTGATAACGAGAGTGGTGCAGCTCTGACCTCCATACATTGCTCAAAACCATCAAAAGATAATATTATGTTACTTAAACACCACACACACAATCGTTAGGTTATGATGACAACCGAATACATACCCTCATACCTTGGGAAGGTATAAGCATGTACAAATTATAAGTACCTGTAAAATTACAATAAATAAGTATGTCTATCTCTCGGTATGCTAATAAGTTATGAGAACGTATCTAAAATCTGATCGCAGTGACTTCAATAATGCTGCGGCAAAATTGAACATACAATATCAAAGCGCTACCTATCAAAGTTGTTTACAATCAAAGGATTATCATTGAGCTTCATTAATAGAGACCTTTCCTTACTTTACTTGGCCTATGTGCCTATCGGCGGATGGTAGTTTATTCATGTGAGATGAAATAATTGCCTCTCAGAAAGAAAGAATGGATATCTAGATAGTAGCATGCGACCAAATGTCTGAGCATGAGAGGAGCATGCTATTCAGTAATAATGGAAACAATTTATGATTGGATAAGTAGTTGTGACAATGAATTCACCAACTATCATGATGGTCTCATATTCTACGAGGTCATACCATCAGCATTCAATATAATATTGTACCTAAGTATAGTATGAAGATCTCCGTGGCGATTCTAACCATATGTGGAACGTCGTCGTCAGTTGTTGGAAAGGACGTTCGTCAATCTCCTGTTTTATGTGAAGCATCATGTTCCGATGATGATGTGTGCAGGTTCACCACGAAAGTTGACTTATTCACTGGTGAGCTTGGATATTACCGTTTCGAGGAATGTGGTGATGTCGACAACCCTACCTTGGTTATGGATGTTGGGAAGACGTATCAGTTTGTTCAAAGCGATGTATCCAACTAGTAAGTACTTTCAAGGCTCAAGAGATAATCAACCTCGACCTAATACGCATATGATGTCTCATGGTTCCTTCTAACACTGTTTCATATCATCTACCTCTTGATACATAATATGCAGCTACCATCCATTAGGGTTTGCATACTATCCTGATGGAGCTCATGATGATGTCGACGAGTTGGAACCTGGAATACATCCGCCTGGGTCTTCGAGCACTTGTGCTGAAGATATGACATGTCCAGCACCAATGTACTTCCTTGGAGATAAATACTTGGGAACATATTCGAATGATATGAGTTTGGCATCTGTCACTACCAATGAAGATAACTTTGGCTTGGATGATTATGAGCCTCTCTTCTTCTATCCCTTGCCTGAGTGGTCGGAGTTTGATGAGTTTAGTGTCTTCTTAAAGTTTGATGAGGATACAGACTACTCCAAGGACATCTTCTACTTTTGCCATATACATCAGTTCATGACAGGCCGTATCAAGCTCTTCAAGGATGGCGAACCTCTCTCAGAAGATGACATGCCCCCTATCGAGTACGAGTACGATCAAGTCGATGAGTTCGATGAAGAGTGTGGTACATATGGCCTGAGTGCCTTCCAACTACCTCATCAAGAATGTCCCGAACGATTTGTTTGTGATGTACCTCAAGATAATGTAGAACTTGCTCAATTCTCTAGTTGTCTTGACTCGATGAATTGCGCAATGATGGCAGGCATGACAACGAGTGTTTCCGAGCCAGACGGAGAGGCGGCTCTGTTCAATCACCAGATGATTCCTCATCATCAGAACGCAGTCAATATGGCCAAGGCTCTGTTGAAAACGGGTACTTTATCCTGTGCTGACTATACCGATGAAACGGATGATTGTGCTCTGGAAGTGATTCTCCGTGAGATCATTAATGGCCAGAATCATCAAATTCAAGTCATGAGAAGTATACTCGATAGCAAGAACTTGCCACCCGATAACGATTGCGTAGTTGATATGAATCGTGACGGTTCATCAAGTGGAGAAACGCAATCGCAGTTATTCCAGAATGGCAGTCAACCAAGTACTGAAGAATCTCTTATCAGCAAATTGAGTGTTGATGATGTTGAAGATACATCATCACCAATCACATCCTCCCCAACTTCCCCCCCTGAAACTACTGCGCCATCACCTTCTCCTACTAAGAAGCCAATGCTTAATATGGCAGGCTGGGCTCAACTATTAGCACCAAGTCCTCCACCTACCAAAAAGCCTGTAGTGGCAGTTGATGCGGAAGCCTGGGCTTTGTTTTTGAAGACTCCATCTCCCACAAAATCCCCTACAAATAGGCCTACACTTCGACCGACAACAAGAAATCCAACTGCTCAACCCATTGAACCGGAGGAAGATGATGATGATGATGAGGTAAGTATCAAGGTTCAAGACATTGTATCTTTAACTTCTTATTTCTTATTTTTATTTTTAAACCAAATACTAAATAGCCGGAAGAAGAAGAAGAAGAAGATGATGATGACGACGATGACGACGACGAACCGGAAGAAGACGTAAGTCTATACCTGCTGCATTGTCTGATTTCTGTCCTGTAAAAGCTTCTATCGATTCGCCTTACTGATGGGTATCCTTGGTATCCTTATTAACAAACCTCTTCTTTATTCTTCTTCATTGTCAAATTCTCAACTGTACCTATATATCCATGTGATTCTTTCAAATCCTCAATACTTCTTCGTTATCTGACTTTGATTCTTATCGTTTAAAAAGGATGATGACGATGATACTGAACCAGACACGCCACGTCCAACTCCTAATCCAACACCACCTCCAACACCGCCTCCGACACCCAATCCGACGTCACCTGTAAGTTATTTTATGAGTTTCCTCGATGTATGAGTAACTTATTTGTCACTTACACACTTCATGATCGTTCTTTTCATAGCCTGTGGATGATCCCACCCCTAGGAAAGTCCGCGCAGTATTCTTTTATCATGCGAATCCAAGTTCAACATGGAGTCTCGGTGTTATTGCTGCTTCATATGAACTTAATTTGCCTATATTTGATTGCTTTTACAATCCAATTATACTAACAGAAGTTACTATCTCCTCCAGGCCTACTCAAAGGCCTGTTAATAACCCTACTCCCGATTCTCCCACCCCCAGGCCTGTTCAACCTGATACTCCGCCAGCCACTGTGAGTATATAAAAACATGAAGTTGACTTGTTATGCCTCCTTATTTATTTGTATTCTCGCTAATGGTCACCCTTTGATTACTGTTAGCCACGTCCAACGCCCAACCCAGTCCCTGACCCCACCCCTAGGCCTGTAGAACCTGAGACTCCTCGACCAACTCCTGATCCAACGGTGAGCTATATGATTAATTGTTTGATTTACTTCTCGACTATTTTTGGTTTCATTGTTACTAATGATCTCAATCTCTTTACTTTATACAGCCGAGACCTGTCGCTCCCCCTACTCGGCGTCCTACTCCAAGGTACTGATATCATTTGACGTCCTTTGACTGTCTTTGTTTATCAAATATACTAACAAAAACAATGATTGTCTCTCTCTGTCTATTTTCGTAGTCCTACTGTTGGTTCCGGCGATGGCGATGGAAGTGACATCCGTCTCAAGGAAGACATTCGCCGCCTTGGGAAGTCTCCTTCTGGATTACCCGTCTACAGTTTCAAGTATCGTGAAGATATGAAGGAGCATCTTCGAGACAGTGTTGATACTCACACCATCTACTTTGGTGTCATGGCCCAAGATTTGCTCGAACTAGCTCCCGATGCAGTCGGTGTAGATCCTTCTGGTTACTACAATGTTGACTATTCCAAAATTGACGTCAACTTTATCAAGTTGCCTTAATATTTGTGGTGATATAGTTGCTGTGAATTGTTACAGTTGTTGAATAGAATCAAGCTAAGTCAACAAACAAAACTAAGTTAGTTGTTATTTATCAGTGTCTGTTGACTTAAGTAGAAATCATACTCTATCTAATCAATAGTTGCACGTTATGAATGTAGACCGGCAAGGTGGGGTTAAAGTTGAACATTATTATCAGAATTTTAAGGGGGCATTAAGAGAAGAGTCGTATCTACAGCTCATCCTCTTTATCTGCTGCTTCGTCTAATCTATCCGGGTTTTCTTCAATCATATCAAACTGCACACCTGCCAACTTTAATAAAGCTTGAACCTCCTCGTCTGAAAAGGCAAATCCGAGACTATATCGATGAACCTCTTCTGATACAATACAATGCCAAATATCAGGTAGCCTAAAGAGTGTTAAGTATCCGTCTTGATCTGGTAAACGCCACACAGAATTCCGATCTAAGCCAGTGCTATCAATGTTGAAGTCTTCCTCGACTTTGTTATTCTGTGAAGGAGGAGTATAATCTTCAGCAAATTCATCAGAATACTGCCTTATCTCCTCTTCCTTGGTAAGCAGTCTTGCACCAGCCTTCTTCAGCACGTCTAAAGTTATCCCAGCATCTTTACCAGGAATTATATGCATTGCTGAATGATCATTACTACTATTATCGACATGTCTTCCCTTTCTCAACTTACTCAACTTTTTGTCATACTCTTTATCACGAACTGTACGGACAAAGTATGCTCTCCATGTCTGCTTGGCGAATATTTCTTCCTCTTTCGAGTATCCACCTCCTATCATATTACCAACCAAGTCTAATTCATTTGTATGCCATTCTCTTACACCACCTGGAGGATACCAAAAGTTGCCCGATTGACGAGCATGTTGGAATATGAAATGTGGTAATATCTTTTGTATAGCAGGTTCAAGATACTCAACTAGTACATCCCAACTCTTCAGTCTAAATTGTAAATCTCTCGATGTGCCCTGGGAAGAGAAGTGAGCAGGTGAGCGCCAGAAATATTGTTGTTGTGGTTGTTCATTGTCATCTGATTTGGAAGAAACTCCTGTTTGAAAGCTTAGTCTTCTTGGTGAGTCAAAATCAGAAGGTAGATTTGTCTGTGCATGAATGGTATTAACATTTGATTTAGATTTCTTCTTGTGCATTCTCCGTGCATCTTTCTCACTATCTTCCTCCTTTGGGGGTAGAAATGCATGATATAGACGTTGGGTTATCGTATGCATCAATCTTCCTTCCTCAAATTTGTCATCCATCTGTTGAAAGCCCAATTCTTTCTTCCTTGATTCCAACGTTTTATATAGATTATTCTTGGATGAATTTGGAGATGGCGAGTAACATTGACGACGAAACAGAGTTGCAGCCGGTGTTGAGACTGATTGTAATGCATGAGCTTTTCCAACTGGATCAGGTGTTATTGTTGTGTTATCATATAGAGTATTTCTGTACCAATGTTGAAGTAATTCATCAAATCCATGTCCTAACTTTGATGCAGGAAAGCGGAACAATGATTGTTGTATCTTATACTTGTCTCTCTCGGCCTTTTCCTCGCATTCCATACGACAGTTTTGTAGCATATACTCTGGATTTAGAGTACATTGACCAGTATATGCCCATCGACCACACCAATATTCATCGTTTTTATCAATAATATCATTATCATCACCCTGCTCTTGTGATGATGATGATGATGATGATGATGATGATGCCGTTGTCTCTCCTCGAATAAATAATATTATCTGGTGGTGAACAAAAGCAATCAGTGATATTATGATGACAATGCTTCTTTGGTGATACATTTTACTTCTCATCGTTCAACAATATATACAGCTACGCTTGTGTCTGACTCTTGCAGTACTATTGTGTTGTATTGTGCCCGTGCTATTGTGCAAAAGGCAGTAGGATAGTTTGTAATCTAATTCCCATTGTTTGCTACCATTAGCACATCACAGATTGTCATTTTTATGCCCGCCCCCAAACTAGGCGGTATCCTGTAAGGATACAAAATAAAATGCATGCTTCTTTTGCTTGCGCGTGCCAATCTTTCTTGCTCTACCGATAGTTGATTGCTCAAGGCCGTGCATGCTCAATAAACTACACAGCTAATCAGCTAATAGCCAACCACAAAATCGGGTTGGGTGTTGCAATACAATATAATCAGACATCAACATCAACATAGTAGCATATTAATTTGATATCATGAAGGTCTACACTACTGCTTCCGTCCTATGCCTAAGTGATTTTGCGTTTACCACTGCCACCGCTGATATGGCCATGGCTCCGTCTGAGGATATGAAACCCGGCATCTTAAAACATCGTCGGTCCTTGTTATCTACTCCATCTGAGATGGATACCAATGCCAATAAAAGTATAGAAATAGGCGGAGAATCTATTCGTGATCTTCAAGGTGATGAAAGTCCATGGAAAGGGAATAACCTTTGCCAAGCATCATGTTCCGATGATGATGTGTGTAAGTTTACTGCAAAGGTCAATCTTTTCGGTGGAGAGTGGGGTTACTATCAATTCGAGGAATGTGGTGATGTCGACAACCCTACCTTGGTTATGGATGTTGGGAAGACGTATCAGTTTGTTCAAAGCGATGTATCCAACTAGTAAGTACGCTTTTAAGGCTCAAGAGATAATCAACCTCGACCTAATACGCATATGATGTCTCATTGTTCCTTCTAACACTGTTTCATATCATCTACCTCTTGATACATAATACGCAGCTACCATCCATTAGGGTTTGCATACTATCCTGATGGAGCTCATGATGATGTCGACGAGTTGGAGCCAGGGATACCTCCGCCTGGGTCTTCGAGCACTTGTGCTGAAGATATGACATGTCCAGCACCAATGTACTTCCTTGGAGATAAATACTTGGGAACATATTCGAATGATATGAGTTTGGCATCTGTCACTACCAATGAAGATAACTTTGGCTTGGATGATTATGAGCCTCTCTTCTTCTATCCCTTGCCTGAGTGGTCGGAGTTTGATGAGTTTAGTGTCTTCTTAAAGTTTGATGAGGATACAGACTACTCCAAGGACATCTTCTACTTTTGCCATATACATCAGTTCATGACAGGCCGTATCAAGCTCTTCAAGGATGGTAAACCTCTCTCAGAAGATAACCTGCCCGCTATCGAGTACGAGTACGATCAAGTCGATGAGTTCGATGAGGAGTGTGGTACATATGGCCTGAGTGCCTTCCAACTACCTCATCAAGAATGTCCCGAACGATTTGTTTGTGATGTACCTCAAGATAATGTAGAACTTGCTCAATTCTCTAGTTGTCTTGACTCGATGAATTGCGCAATGATGGTAGGCATGACAACGAGTGTTTCCGAGCCGGATGGAGAGGTGGCTTTATTCATCCATCAGATGATTCCTCATCATCAGAATGCAGTAAATATGGCCAAGGCTCTGTTGAAAACGGGTACTTTATCCTGTGCTGACTATACCGATGAAACGGATGATTGTGCTCTGGAAGTGATTCTCCGTGAGATCATTAACAGCCAGAATCATCAAATTCAAGTCATGAGAAGTATACTCGATAGCAAGAACTTGCCGCCCGATAATGATTGTAAGGTTAAGATTAGTGATGTTCCTTATACTTCTGATGGTATAGTTGATGTAAATGAAGTCAATAGTTCTGATGACGCCGACGAATCAACAGACGAGCTGGAGGAAACTCCCTTAGAGTCAACTAAATGGGAGAATCCAAACCTTGGTGATGATTCCACTGATGCTACTAATTCCAATATGGGTTTCAAGGTTGGGCGTGATGGTACATTTGCTATTGTTATGTTCGGTATGTATTACTTTGTGTTGTGAGAGGATGCGGATACTTGTATCGATGTTGTCTCCTAGTACTTTGTTGTTGAGCGTAGTAAGATATAAGATAATATGTTCTTTTCCATCACAAAAACTCTTCTTTACAGAGTGAAATCATATTTGTAGGTATGTCAATGCGAAGACACGTACGAGATGTACGATATGTAAATGACATATTACATTAATTTGCAATTGCACGTAAAAGCATACCTTCCCTATTTGTTCATACCGTTCTTTGAGAAATTAATACATACATACTCATACTATTTTGGCAGAATCATCCATTTCTTATGCGAATCCACTGACCTGACTAACCATTGCAAACTCTTTTACTCTTTTGCTATCATTGGGCGTGTCATGATATTTTCGTCACGAGACACCACCAATGAAATTTGACGTATGATATGGATATTTATATAAATATATATCGATAAGCAACAAAGTATGTATACAATTATGATTCCTCTCAACCTTCCATGATATTAGATACATATGTCTACTACCTATGTAATTTCGAAAAATATCTAAAGAGTTACGAGAGAAGTTGACACAGTAATTTTGTTATCAATTGCGACGCCACCATAACATTAAAATAGAACAACATAACAATGGTCACTATATCAAAGCAAGCCGTTAATGATAGTGGGGTAGGAGCGGAGGATCATGATGGCAAGGAGGAGGCGGCGGCAGAAGCCTCCGTCGAGACTGATGGTAAAGTTGTTACTGAAGAAAATATTGGTAACCTCAAACAACCACCTGAGGAATTGAACAATGAAGAAGATGCAACAATTGGTATTAAATCAGTTGCAGTAGCAGCACAGCCAACAGTTTATAATTTTGGTATATCAGAGGAAGCTCTTTTAGCACCTATCCCTGTACCGGCCAAGAAGAAGCGTAAAACACAGTAAGTGGATGTTGCATATGATTTCGTTGCTTAAGACATGTCTTTTGCGATTTGTTGTTGTGTATTGAGTTTATTCGGTGCATGTCTGTTTACTTTTATTGTGTTTTTGTTGAATTCTCATCTGAAATCCTTTTTGATACCTCCCTCTCTATATCAGGGATGAGTTTACAATCTCTCAAAAGTTGGATATACTCAATGAACTCAAAGGTCAAAATCCTCCAACTATTCCTGCTCTTGCTGCCAAACACAACACATCACGTACATCCGTATATCGATGGAAGAATGATGAAGAACGACTACTCAACCTAATGAAGCAGGAAGGGAAGGGTAATTCAAAACGTGTATCATCATCGTCTCACGTAACTAAATCAACAACCAAACGCAAGTCTAATAATGAGGAGTATACTGCAGCTGAAAAGCTAGCTGTAGTACGGCAACTCAAGGGAGACAATCCACCAAGTGTTAAATCGCTTGCAGATAAAGTTGGGGCGAATCATCGTAGTATCTATCGCTGGAAGAAGGATGAAGCCAAGTTAATACGATTAGTTGAACAAGAAGGTAAAGGACTTACGAAACGGGCAAGTGGTGATCCACTATTACGTATCAAGGAGGCATTGAAATCATTCCATACGAATGTATATGCTAATGTCAATCCGGGAGAAAAACCAGCAGTATCAATTACCGGCACAAGCATTGCTACAAAGGCACGACAGATTCGAGATGAGATGTTGGCACAGCATGCAATTTCTCCGTTTCTATCTGATGAGGAGGTTGAGAGTATGAAAAAGTTCAATGCCTCTACTAGTTGGGGACGTAAGCTTATACACAAGTTTGAATGGAAGGGTAGTAGTGCTGATGAAAGTGTTGCTGCTGCCATGTTGGTTGAAACCAAGGGCGGTAAAGGCACTACCCAGCCAATAGTAGTACCAAAACTACCTCCAATGGAAACAATCAAAAAGCCTGCTGCAGATACTAATGTAAGCAAATCATCTTCGCCTACAATGGCTGATCTGAAACGAGAAATTACTTTACTCAAGAAGAAGTTAAATGCTGCAGAAAACAAAGTTAAGAAGTTGACTGAAGAGAATATCAAGTTGAAATCGTCTGGTAGTCTTCCCCCGGCAATCGGTATTAACCAGATGATGATGAATGAGGAAGCTGCTGCAAGCCAAGATGTTGGTGAAACCACTGTTCATGTCTAGATAAGGTAAAAGACATTAGTATGTTTGAAAACACTACACACATCCAAGCCAAATAAGCAATACATAGAAGTTGTCTTTAGTAGCGTAGTATGTATTACTAGAAGGTGTCATGAGTCAATCAGGCCTACATAATAAACAACTCTAACTTTTTGTGTGGTATCGTCTAAAATTATCCTTTTGAGAAGCCCTCGCCTCGACTGTCTCGGGGCCCTTCATCAAACCTGGTAGCTCTCTTAATTATTGATTGGTCCTCTGAAATGATTATTGGAAACATATCCAGGCTTCGTAGAAGGCTAGAGCTTATCTTTGGCGGCTATTTTTTGATTTGCATTTTGTTGTTGTTGTTTTTCACTCACTTTATTGTAATTGGGAGTCTTTGATAAGTAAATGGGAAAGTGATAATTGATAATCTCACTTTATTTAGGTGAACAAAATCGAGGGATAGATGGCAAGAAGCCTGCAGCTGCCGCATAACAATAGGAGGGACGAATAATTCATCCCCACTTTAAACAGACCACTTGCAATTTACCATATCGAGGCAGTGTGATTTTATTTATCTTCGAGTCTTTTATTGACTTTCAACTTTGCAAGATACTATTTTTTTCTTGCCAATATCTAATACAACCAGCCCATAACAATATAATATATCAACAATATAGGATGGATCCACCAGCATTTGTAGCAAATGAGGACGGGTCAATTGTATCAGATCAAAGTCCACCAGCTCAGATTGATTCTTCTCGTAGTAGTCCAGATCAATTGTCGGATAATAAAGATATAGAATTAAAGAAACAGATTAAAAGTGTTCTCAAATCATCAAAGTATAGTACTGCCCCGCCCATTGTTAATGCACCAAATACTATTCAAGATAATGATAATATAAGTGATGATAATAATGATAATGATACTGAAATTAATAATGATACAGAGCATAGTATATCCCTCTCCTCAGCATATACATCATCAATTGGGGGATCTAGTACATACACAGGAGGGGGGTCTTACTCTTCTTCAATGTATGATGGTCCATATAGTTTAGCAAGTACACAACAAGCTGGGAATACTACCGAACAGAGGAAGAGCAGCTCGGATACTATTGCTACCTATACGATTGCTGGGGGAGAGAAAGTGGGGAGTGATGATAAGAATGAAGAGATTATCCCAGCATCAGCAGTAGCAGTAGCAATTACTAATGATAATGATGATGGAAATCAGCAACCATCTGAATCGGCAAAGATTACTTCAACAGAAGATGATATTGCAGCAAAGAAGGAGAAGCAAAAGAAGCAATTCTTCGCGGTATCAATAAGTCTTCTGCTTCTGCTCATTCTTATCTTTTCATTAGTCTTTGGGTTGAAGAAAGACAATGCCGATGACACAGCAATAGATGAATCAAACAATCTGAGGGGAGAAGTTGAGTCGATACCAACTGTACAACCAGTAACTAGTCCACCTTGGTTAGATCATTGGATTCTTGAAACAGCATTGGAGCCAGTAGATCCTAATGCTCCTGTACCTCTAAATCCTAATTCTCCTATTGAAGACACAACAAAAGAAGATATCTATGATGTACAAGATGATGTACCAACAAGTAGTAGTAGTACAATGTCAACGCCATCTTCCCCAACAACAACAACAATATTAAATAATGGCAATTGTGCAGATGTTATAAATGCCACAGCACTTCGATCAGACGATGGTACATGGACTTTTGATGTGACGATATCATCACCATATGAATCAGGCTGGGGTCAATATGCTGACGAATTTCAAATTATTTCAATATCTGACGATATCATTTTAGGAACAAGGTCTTTGGCACATCCTCATCCAAGTGAACAGCCATTTACAAGATCACTAGGGGGTATCATCATTCCTAATGATCTATCAATGGTCAGTATCACTGCTCGAGATTCCATAAATGGTTATTGTGGAGAAGTGTTTGATTTGGAGCTTCCAAGTAGTATGATACAACAAGAACCCACACTACAACCCACATCAGAACAATCACAACAACAAGTACAACCCACATCGCAACCATCACAACAACAAGTACAGTGTGGGCCAAGGGTGAAAGTATGCCCAGATGAAACGACTGTAGTTGGTCGTGATCCTAATAACAACTGCAGTTTCTTCCCTTGTCCTAGTGCGCTAGAAACACAAGCACCAGTTACTCAGCCTACCTGATGGTGATGGCATATTGGTCTATAATGAGTGAAGTTAGAGACATAACATGTGTTCTTTTCATATGCATATAAATTAGAATTATTTCCCAATTGCT
>Ga0075437_13717_pt1 | contig 28014 bp, 17 predicted proteins | sample MintriMetagenome_FD_74266 | JGI IMG/M metagenome (GOLD analysis project Ga0075437, IMG submission 74266) | Marine eukaryotic communities from Monterey Bay, USA to study complex ecological interactions - Minidiscus trioculatus and... | ecosystem: Environmental > Aquatic > Marine > Unclassified...
TCATATCACTATGACTCTCTATCTGCCAGATTTAGTTATTGATCACAATCACTAATCAGCTCAATTTTTGAACGAGTTTATGTCTTTGTGTTATGTTTGATATCTCGTCTGTCAACCAGACTCATCAAACTCCAGCTGCACTCTCAACATTAAGTCGGTTATTACAGCCATCACTACGTGTTAAATCAAGCATATTCCTCAGTAGATTACCAGATTTGTTGCGCTTGACTCTAGCAGGAATAGACGGAAATGATCAGAACAAATCACTAAGAACGTTGGTTTTGTACAGAAATCTTGTCATGTGGATACCAGTTGGTGGAACAATTACATTGCCGTCCATATCTGATGATAATTCAGTTGTAGACAAGGATGGCAATGATGGTACCCTACAGATTGGTAACAAGCTAATGGATGTAAGATATGGTATTGTGGAAACAGACGAGTATAAAGATGCGCTAGCAACGGTATCAAAAAGTTCTATCTTTGCCCAGCATCAGTTAGGAATGGCTATAGATGAAGACGACTCTGCCCTGATGCAAGAGGCTATGATGGCAATGTCAGAATGGTCACTCATGTTTCTGGATCGTATATATGAACTAATGCGGGCAGCAGGTGAACAAGAGAAACTTGGCAAAGGCGGCACAGGAGTTGGTATGCGATCTGGTATGCAAGATATTGCAATGACCAAGAACTTCAGTCGCATACAATATGAAACACTACTTTACTTCTTTGCGGGTATGGACGACAACACTTTTGATACAGCACTGCGTAGTGTTGTAAGGTTCTTTGATGAAGAGACATTGCCCTTTGCTGTCAAGGATGCTAGTCTATTGTGCCGAGCTATATGCTCTACACGGTTTGCTATGGACGAGAATAATAGTGCTGAGGATGTTGTTGATAGAAGCCCCGGATTGGATGCGCTTGTACCGATATTGACTGAAGATTTGGAACATAAATCAAGCAAGTGTGCAATTTATAGAATACGATGTTTAGCGGGGGCTGTACGATACGCAGGATCAACAGTGTTGAAACACAGTGATACCCTTACATCGGTTATATCATTTGCATTATCAAAGACTGAAGATAGAATGCTTTTCAAGACGGGGTGCAAGCTGCTGCGGCATTTATTATCCTCTCAGTGTGAAGAGTATCCAATTGCCCAATGTTACCACCCATGCATGGCAGGTAAAGACGAAGTGCTTGGCAAGTCAGCTCTTTTGCAGGAAAATAACATATTTTGGCATATTCCAAGCTCTGAGCAACTTGACTTCACTGTGAGCCTATTATCACAATTTACATTGCCACGTTGGACCGAGTTAGGCAAACCTGCCACTGATGACAAGGCTAGTGTCAATCTACAACAATGGCGTCAAACTCTACGTGTCCTCCGTTACACGTTGCGAGGTTGCTCAGGTATATTATTAGACGAGGATCCTAATACCATCCTATCTTATTCACAAGACGTCTTTAGTCCTAAGGAAATGGCAATTTCAAAGTTGATTCTTTCCTCCTCTGACAAATCGAAGCAAGTGCTAACTGGTCTTCGTAAAAGGCTATGCTCAAACTTGATGGATATCATGTGCTTGATTGCAAAGGATACCTCTGATTGCGAGTCAACAACAAACGCAGATGAGAGCTCCAGACAGTACAAGAAGAACGAAGTAGGATCGTTAAGCTCAGATGCAAAGATTTTGAATGAGGTGATTGAATTATCGGAGCTTCTTATTGCTAGACGTGGTGCAAAATACCAATCTAGTAACGGCAAGACGATCTATCGGGGGCAGAAAGAGATATTGACGGACTATACTCTTGCAGACGAAGCGAATATAATCTCACTACAGCTTTCACGATGTAACAATGAGGTTAATACTGGCCTTAATCGTTCCGTGTACAAGGATGGCGAGGATGCAGGTAAAACAGTATCTCGAGCACTTCTTGTAAATAGGCTGCATCTATGCCTTGCCGATATGACGGCCAATGCCTCATCAGAAGTACCTCGGAGACTAAGAAAGCTCAGAGGTGGACCTAATGCAAAGGTACCTCCTAGTCTCTTCTCTTTGGACATTACGCTGGAGACACTTCAAGAAAACTTGAGTAGCCAGTCCGCTGCTTCGTCGGATACCTCTCTTGAAATCTATGAAGCGTTAATTGATGGTCTTTTCGCTTTGTCATGTCATCCAAATATAAATGTGAGAGCCGGAGCATTAAGTATTGTTGACTTTGCTTTATCTCGTTTCGGCTGGGTTGTGAAACATACTGACCGCCCTAAGCGGCTACTTAATGCTATATCGCTCAACGATGAAGGTCAGAAGGGTGTGCATGGTATTCCCAGTTGTTCCTCACTTGTCAACCAAGTCAACTCTCAAGGTAAACGATCCCGATTAGGAGAAGTAGTGAAGAGTGTCATTAAAATTGTGAACTTGCCTAAAGTGCTAAAGGAGTTCCATTGCAATGAAGTCCGTCGCTTTGAGTTGGTCAAGATGCTATGTGGTACACAAAAGTTGTTGCAGCTTGTGCCGCCCGAGGAGGTGGCTAAAATTGTGCACTATGTCAATGAAATCTTCATTTCTTATAGATCAAAGCTTTGCTCTATTCCAAGAAACAACAGATGTGATCAGGCAACACATGAAGCATGCTTGTCCTACCTTTTGGGAATACTACAAGAAGGAGGAAGTAATGATTCAAGCGACGTGACCAAGAAGAAAGAAGGGGAGGAAGAAGAAGATGCCAAAGCCATGCACTGGCGAGATCGATTAGTTGCTGCCTGGTTTGTATTAAAGTTCATTGATGAGATGGATTTGATGACAGGTGATCCCAAGATTGTTGACCAAGTGTGGTCTATCTGCTTTACTATCATCGAAGATGAAGTTGGTCAACCATTACAACGAGTATCGCTAGGACTATTAGGACGACTTGTTTCACTTGCATTGGTTGATATGTCTCAAACGACATCCAACACAGACATGAAACATCCCGATCTCTCTCTATTGCGTACTTCTTTTATGAATGAGACATTCTGCGAGTCATTTGTAAATGCTCTAGTGTACGACCATCGAGAAGACACTAGTGTTGGAGGCGGACACAGTGCTCAGTGGTCAAGAGGTATTGAAGAGATTATAAGGGACAGTAGTCTCAATGTTGCTCGTAGAACCCTATTCCCTTTCAATAGAGTCAGCCAAAAGAGCGTCACGTTCAAGCTTAGCCACTCACAGTTACTCGAGGCCATCCTATTAGCACTGGGCCACAATAATGCCAAGGCAGCATCAAAGATATTGCTTGGACATGCAAGAGAATTAGTCGCCTCACCACCCAGTGAAGATCAGCGCAATCAACAGGTGACATCAGCCGAGATTTGGTCTGGAGTGAGCAGGGCATTGATTCAGTACAGTAGTTCAGATGAAGACAGGACTGAAATCTGGAATACACTGCTACTTCCTTTCCTTGACGAGGCGGTTGTAAAGATGCCAACGAATGTATTGGGCGCTTACTATGACGCTTGTCGATATGCAATCCACCACTTTCCACCAGGCTACTACTTTCCTCTACTCACTTGGTCCGTGTTGAAGGTTAAGAAATCGTTGTGGCAACACGAGGTTAATGAGAAAGTAGAAGAGAGTAGTATGGACGATCGGTTCGCTCTTCAAGGAAAGTGGTTACTAATGTTTCAAGCCGTGATCGTCGAACTCGATTATGAAGATGATATTAGCGCAACAATCAAGCCACCATTCTACATTGATTTACTAGACGAGACCAAGCCCGACTCGGCAACGTCTTCAACTGCAGAGTTAGAATTGGGAAAATCGTGGAAATATGTGAACGACAACCTCACTCCCTGTCTATTGAATGCTATTGGTCACCCGTATGACAAGTGCAGAGATCATATAGCTGCATGCTTGTTTAGAATGTGCTACTGTCATCGCAACTTTATTAACACATATACTGCTTTGAGGGATGTGAATAGTTCAATCACGAGTGATGACCACGACCCTGGTATTTCAATTATCAAGCAACTTGTCAGCATTCGTGACTCTGACAAGTATTCCTTCAAGGAAAAGAATCGAGCTTTGGGCACAGCGAGAAAGTTTATAGCATTTTGTGTACATTGGGGCGATGCGAAACACGAGTACTCAGACTTCATCATACCTTTGCTACCACTGGCATTTCAATCATTGCAAACCAATGAGGGCGAAGCGTCAGCTGAAGATCGTGGCGGCATTGAAGCAGATTTAGTCAAGGGTTACCGATATGCAATTGCTGACATTAGCTCCAATTGTGTAGTAAACTACGGCGTCTCTCAAGATATGACAAGAGCCCTTGATGTAGTAAAGGAGATGAGTACACACGATTACTGGCAAATAAGACAAGCCAGTGCACACTTCTTGCGCAACTTTCAGGGTGCACACAAGTTTCTCTTTAATAAAGAACAGAGTGAAATTGCCCAGTCTATTGCAATCTCTCTTCTGTCAGACGACCGTCGTGAAGTGTCGGCTGCGGCAACATCGACTTTGACGGGCATCCTGACCATGCTGTCAGAAGCTGCATTAGAGGATCTTGTGACTAAGTATGTCAATATTGCAAACAAGTCCTTGAAGAAGAAGAAACGCAAGAAAGATCCAACAAGAGAGTTGTCAACCGAAGAGTCGGAACTATTGGCCACCAAGGAGAAAACGCGAGCGTCTAGACAGCAACGATCAGTATTCGTACTTTGTGCTGTTGTTATGGGAAGTCCATACAAGTAGGATGTTTATTTTACTAAATTAATTTATCAATTCGACTTTCTTGGGGAAATGGGTTCGCACCTTGTCTTCTTTGGTGGCTTCTTCACCGAGTCGTCTGAGTCGGTATGGCGTGATCGAGAGGAGTGTTCTGAACCAAGAGTTCGAGAGCCGTCATCTGATGACGAAGATTGAGATGTCTCAGAGCCATCATCTGATGACGAAGATCGAGATGTCTCGGAGCCGTCATCTGAGCTATAGTCTTCGTCAGTTGAATCATCATCTGAGTCCACACTTCCGTTCTTGCGGTTATATCTCCTGCAGTAATGACACTTCTTGCCAATAACACCCTTGTAACTAACGCGGATTTTGTTTACTTTTCTGCAGCGACAGGAAAGATTGTCTTTTTTTGAAACCCAACTTGGATGCTCCTTCAAGATATCGAGTACATTGCACACAGGTATGGGAGTAGAAGAAGCGTCGGTATAAGTAGTTTCGACATGTACAAGAATAGCAGCCTTGGCGGACGGAGGAGATTCAACTCCATCAATGTACTTCATCTTATGTAGTCCAAAGCACCAATCATCCTCATTTTCACGAATCTTAATGAAGCAGGTATTCATACGGTGGCTTGTGGGTGCGGCACGTAACAAACCGTCACAATAACGATGTTTCCTTCCAGCTCGGTGATCAACATCACACTCAGATGAGTCAGATGCCTCCTTACGAAGTCCCTTCTTGATGGCAACATATACGTCTCGGGTAGAACGGTAATCGCAGATGCGATCATACCTAACTTTATCAGTTTCAAGAAGTTCCAGTAGTTTGTTTTTATTGGTAAAGATAGTCAACTTGTGGTTACCGGCAACAATGGCAACGAATCGGTGAAGAGTAATGCAATATCGATTCCCTGTCTGTGAGGGTACCTTAATCTCATTGGTATTCAAACCATCATTCTTCTTTGTATAAGATATCTCACGCATCATTCGATCTGGGCGTAATGGTATGGCATAACTGTCAAGTTGTCGAGGTTTTTGCGACATGGTATCAAACACTCTTGCGGTAAAGATACCAACCATGTATCGACCTTCAGGGATTAACTTGGTCATGTTTTCGTATACCTTGTAGCTATCAAACAACTTCTTTGCTGCACCTCTGCAGATCTCATACTTAAGTTTTGGTGGTGCCTATGATGGTGTATAGGTGTAGGAAGAGAGTACAATAGGTGTGAGCGAATACATATGGTATCCTTTAAGGATACCCAATGGTAAGGATACCCAATGGTATCCTTTAATCTAATCACACAGCAGTCACAGCCTTACATACCATCACATAAATATCACGTCGCACTGCTTTGAAGGATGGATCATACAAGTCGAGGTAAATAGCCGTGCCATCCATCAACTTGGGGATAACAAGCTCGAGTGAAGCCTTGGTCTTAATGATGTAATCCATCTTGGCAACAATGGCATTCAACTCATGAGGCTCAAATGACTCATGGCTCTTGAGGTACTCCTCAGCTTCGGCGAGAGTAGCACATCCCTTGACATCCGCCACAACCATTGCCATCAACTGAGGAACTTTATAGTCCAATAGGTATTGTAGTTCATGCTCTTGAAGCATTTTATGGACAATAGCATGAGCCTCAGCCTCAGTGTACAGATCTTCCTGTTGAGCTTGACTTGTAGAGGAAGATGCGTCATCTGTCTCGCCAACTAAATCATTGATACGTTGTCTCATATCATCACGATCGCCCTCGACGGCATAACCTTGGAAAGGGCCAAGGTTGTTGGCTTCATTCCTCTGTGCTTGTGCATAGTCAGATACACGACCTTTCCGTATTTCGGACATAAAACTGCCAAGAATAGTTTGCCCTGATGTACTTGATGCTGCTTTCATCATATTAATCAAGGAATCTCTGCCTGTAACTTTGAGACGAAGGTACTTCTTATCCTTCCTAGGATCAAACAGTTCATACATTTGATCAATTACCTCCTTGTTGACAAACTTTGTATTATCTTGAGGGTCACGTTCATAGACTGCATTTGCAATTCCTTCACAGAATTCATCACACATCTCTGGAGTCATAGCAGTAGCCCTTCTATCTCCTCTTGATAAGAATTCAGGATGATTGTTGATGTACCATTCATGAAGAATAGGTTCAATCTTTCGCATCACTTTCATTGGATATTTGGCAGGGTGCGCCGCAGCAGATGTTCTACAGTTACACATTTCCTTGAATGACTCATAAGTGCCAAGGCACCCCATCCCCAACGCCGCAAACATGCTATGCAGATTAAAGCTTGATTGAGATCCTGCGGCGGAGGCACTGCCAAGATTGACCAATATAATCAATAACATGAGTAGATGTGATGGTTGGTGGTAGTTACTACGACGGTATGTATTACGACGTAACCCAGAAGTAAGTGAAACATGCGAACCGAGAAGAAGTAAAGAGCTCGCAACATTAAGGAATGTTTGAGTAATGTTCATACCGGCGCCGCCGGCGAATGAGCATTCCATTACATTAGGAATATCGGGTGTGGTATCAACAGGAATATCGGGTGTGGTATCAACAACTTCCGATATGTAAGGCATATCACAAGGAAGTAGCATCTCCTGAAACATCCGTTGAATGATCTTTGCACTGTCATCTTCGATTTGTTGTTGGCGAACTAATATTGGGAGCGCTGCTGACAATAACATGATATGATTGTGTCGTATTAAATCAATGGGATATATTGGGAGGATTATCGTATAAATGGCAAGAAGAATAGAAGGAATATTAACAATCTCCCTATTCTTTTGTTATGAGAGACGATAACATCTTTGTTTTGGCACCAATTCCTTGCAAAATGATGACGATTGCCTCCAAAATGACCCGATCCATTCACTAACCCTACCACTATAATCAATAACCTTCACTACCCGGAAGAGATTCTGACCCGCCCTAGGAGATCATATAAGGCTGCTTTTAAACTTCAATAGTATCTCTAAACGGGGATGCATCCTCCAAACTCAAGCATCCAATCATTTAACCTTGCACCCTCAAGTACTCTCAACCAAAAGGGCTTCTTCTCTATAACTACTAGGCCGGCAATATATTTCAAGGGAAGAGGACCAAAGTCTCGACTGTCCCAGCTATCATCTTTATTATCTCCCTCTAAATAATATTCACCATCCTACGTAAAAAGAATGGCAATACAACCAATACAACGTAAAATAATTATTGATTGATTGTTGTTGAGAATGATAATGAAACAACCAACAAACTTACCTCAACCTTTACTACTCTCTTGACAATATAAAAGAGTCCTACTTCACCTTCACCACGCCACTCGCGATCGGCAATAGCCAATACGATATCGTTCACTCGGGGAGGTTCATCAAATCGTTCAACAAAAAACTCATCACCGTGGTAAAGAGCACCAACCATTGAATCACCCTCTGTAATAGCCTTTCCCTTTAGTAAGGCAACGAATTTACAAAGACGAACAAGCATATGTTAAAAAGTAAATGAAAATGATGAATTAATTAACATAATAAAACTCAAACACGAATTAAAACATTTTTAGCATGAATAAAAACAGTAAAAACAATAGGACCAATTCATGCAGATAAATAATCCACATCTTCAAGATACAAGCACGTGAAATATACGGGTTAACATGACTACTGTTCATGCTAGTACTGCTACTCAGCTTGTTGTTGATGGTCCCGCCCGTGGTGGTAAGGATTGGCGCGGTGGACGGTCGAAGAAAAAGAAGAAGAAGAAGCGGCAATGTCGTGATAGAGAAAGTCGAGAGAAGAATGATAAGACGGAGAGGATCCTCCATACATCCCAGTCGCATTGGCCGCGTTATCAAAACACTCATTTGAACAACGTGCCTCGTTGAGTGTTAGAGAAGTCGTGAAGATGGTATGTTCGGAGTTCAAGAAGACACATACTGATAACTGGGAACAACATCGTGCACAGTTTACCCAAGAGCAGATCGAGGCTTTAGAAGATGTTGTTAGTACCCCTCATTATTATGCTTAGTTGAGCAGGCACAGTGTAATAAACTAATGAGTCATTAGAAGACCAGTTTTTGCCAACTGACTACTAACCCTTTAAGCATGGACAATCCTAATGTAGCTCGGGGGGTGTGGGGGTCTACAAATTCATTGGGGACCACCACGAATTGAACGATAACTGAAACTTGATATATTGGATTGACAACATACATACTAGCTTGCACCCCATCACTCTTCTTTCGCTTATATTGAGTATAATATGTTATGACATAGTAGATTGGTAATAACAGCTGAAAGCTCCAACAATTTATGCACAAAATTGAAATACAAAACTCCACATACAACACCATCAATATCAAAATGAAGAGAACAACAACAGCAGCGGCATCTCTCTTACGTCGTCGATATCAATATCAAAGAACCCTTCTAATATCATCATCATGTAGCGGACGGCAGTCTAATATCTCTTTTTCTACTCAACCATCACTAACACATAATTTTGATAATGTTAGCATCAACAATAATAAATTATACTTTTCTTCATTAGCTGCTCAAGATGATTGGGACGATGAAGATGATAACCAACCACCATCACCACCAAAGCAACAGAGCTCTTTATTACTACCAACTCAACATTCACGTAATCTACCCCCACCCGTATGTCCTGCAAAACTTCTACGATCCGAAGTTGAATCAATCTTTGATGCCCCACTAGGATCATTAATTGTATACACTAAATCAGAAGTTAGTACAGAATTAAAAAGTGTTGAAGATGAAATGGAAAGTGCCTACTTTGCAAGTGATGAGATTGTCCAACGCGTGGAGTATATAATGAGAGGGTTGAATGCACGTATATCAAAAGATAATAGTTTTGTTAGTAGGTGTTTAAAACAGGGTGTTATGGAATATGATGATGTTGATACTACCAATGTAAATGGTGATGATGATATGTTGGGAAAGGATGAATGTTTCCGTGCCATGGTTGATTTAATCCAACGTATGACCGCAGAGGGAGATACTTATGCTGAGTTGCGTACTCGAGTTAGAAGTCAATTATTAGATCCTTCTTCAGTGGCAGATGGTGAAAGCAGCAGTTCGAGCAGCAGTAGTGACAGTAGTAGTGATAGTGACAATGAAGGAGGGGTAGAGTTGAATGAACAGCAGCTTGAGGATGCGGGTGATAAATCATTCAACAGATGGGAAGAAGAGATGACGGCGAATATGAAGAAGGCTGGGTTTTCTAATAAAAAGACTGCAGGGTTAGACAAGGGCATTGATGATACACTTGATGATACCACATCACCCGAAAGGAATCAAGAGGAGTATCAATTTGGTTCAAATCCAGGTCTTACTGCTCACATGTATGATTTAATATTGGACAGCTTAGCATGTCTCTGTCAAGAACATTCAAAGGACTCATCCTTTGCCAACTTGGTTGATATCATTCCAGAAGATGAAGGATCACCACCAGAACTTGCCAAGGCAATGTTAGATACTGTTCTAAGCCGACATTGGATGGATGGTGGAGATATTGGCGTCGGGAATGGAGGAGCAGATAACCCCTTTGGTAAAGTTGGTGAAGGTATAGGCATCGCCAGCGGAACTGGGGCAGGAAATCTTGCCACACTAGACTTGTTCTCGAGGAACTTTGATGAACGAACAACACCCACATCCATGACATTTAATGCCGTCCTTCGTGTTGCTGCCAACTTTGACCCCGTGGCGTATGCAGAGGCTGTTGAGAATGCCAAGGTACTTGGTGGTGACATGGGTAACACATCTCCAATGAATAGTAGCACAGATCAGCTGAAGCAGGAACAGGAACGCTTGCGAGATGTCACCATCGATGCGGCACTCTCCACATACTCTCGAATGCATGACTGCTCAGCTCTTACATTGCGTACACTTAAGAACTCGACCAAGTTGGCCACAGCACGTTCATCATTGAAACGGCAGGCAAAGCTATTGACTGATAACTTCAAAGGCAAACGCAAGAATGATGTTATTAGTGGAAGGAATTCAGCCACATATGCTTACTTAATACAGACCATTTCGAATTGTATCCCTCCCAGTTTATCAAGAGGAAATATGGCATTTGCATTATATCATAAGGGATGTGTCGAGGAGGGTGTTATGGACACCAATGTAATTAATGCGATGAGAAGTGTTGGAGGATATGGAGCTGAAGATGATACCGAGAGTATTGGCGAAGAAAGTGGTAGTGAAGATGAATCGCTGGCTCCACCACCCATTAGTAATGGTGCGCTCTTTGACTCATTTATGCAAAAGGAACTGGGAAGTGGAGTGACACTTGCAATGGATAAGGGGAGGAATATGCGACAAGACAGGAATTATAAGTTACGGCGTTATGCTGATTGGGATGATACTTATTGATAATGAGGATATGCGATACTTAAAAAGGTGTAATCAAAATCAATTTTAATCAGATGTGAATGTACTACTTCTTATGTAGAATACTCAATAATTCTGGCACATTTATTGTTATGATGCCATCAGTCGACGAGGTATCGATCGTACATAAAAACTCACAGTAACTCTCATCTTTTATAGAGTTCTCTACATGAAAACTGACTAAAACAATACTCAATTACTCATCATAATGATAATAGAATGGTAGTGTTACCTACCATAGGTAGTATAGAATGTATATCAGTACATATTCATATACATATAATGCCCATATTATTACATTCTTTCGATTGGTGTTGCTTGGCAAAGTAAAATCTTTTATAGAGGAATCCTACTTAGGAATACTCCTATTGAATACCTCTAGATAGAGAGAGGAACCACCATCACAATAAATTATAGAGTGTGCGTGCGGTGTTAGGTGTTGCGGTGTTATACCTTGCATACCATATGGTAACGGATAAATAATATATAATCATGGGACGACGCAATAGAAAGAATAGAGATAGTGAAGATGAAGGTATTGATCAGGCTGAATTAGAATGGATGAGGAAACGCCAGAAAACTACAGTAACTACTAGTAATAATAGTGATACGACTTCATCTGATATTAATAAAGAACCCAAAGCTAATGATGTTTCTAAATCAAGCACTACTGCAACTACGTCTGAGGAGCAAGATAAGATTGAGAGAATGAGATTAAAGAAAGTAAAAAAGAAAGCACGACAAAAAGAGAAGAAGATGGCATTAAAACAGGAAGAGGCAATACAGCATAGTAAAAGACAAGCCGAGAAAGCATTACATGACAAGCAAAAGAAGGATCTCGATAAGAAGAAGAAGAAACTGAAGGAAACAGGATCACAAGAGTATAAGACATTAGCAAAAGGTGTCAAATATCAAGATTTAGTTATAGGAAAAGGCATGCCTGTTGGACACAGGAAGAAGGTTAGGGTTTCATACACGTTAAGGTCAAAATCTCACACATCAGGCAAGATAATAGATTCGTCTCACAACTTTGGGTTTAGAGTAGGCAAGGGTGAGGTAATAAAAGGTTGGGACATTGGCCTAGAAGGCATGAAAGTTGGAGGTTCTAGAAGACTCATTGTACCTCCTGGCGCTGGATACGGTAATAAAGATGTAGGGGCCGGCAAAGGTGGCGATTTATACTTTCAAATTGAGTTATTACATGTTGCTCCTTGAGATACATACATGTGATTTGAGTGAGTGCAACAAGAGAACGCCAACATCAAAATCAAATGAAGAGTTCTAAGAACCGAAGCAATCTAAAGTCAGAACTCAACATATCACTACAGGAGAGTAGCATTTGATCTTTCCCTACTAATTTACATTTATACAATGGACATATATTCACTTTTACAACACACATATAGTTGTTTTGTACATTCTATTCTCTTGTTCGGCCACCAAAATGAAGTAGAGTTAGCTTTCTTTCATTCAGAGATCGAGCAGACAAGGTTGCCGCCAAATCTTCTGCGCTGCTTGACCTAGTATCACGATCATCAAGCGACATTATTAAGTCTCCCACACTCAGGTGACTCCCTAATGACTTATCTTTAATGTGTGAGATCACCGGCCCATCTTTTGAATCAACAATGTCCAGATCAAGGTTCCCTGGTGGGATGTAGACATCTCTACAAACAATACTCATCGCATGGCTGTTTGAGAGTGATGTAACGGATGAGTCTGCATCACTGTTACTACTCGTTGGAGAGATGAACTCATCACATTCATAGCTATAGCTATCAGTTATTTGGAGAGCACCTAAAGCACCTGACTGTTGATCATTGATGTAGGCCTCTCGAAGGTTGATCTCGACGGACTCTTTGGCATTCTGCTCTGCAACCTTCCCTTCTAACCATATCAAATCCTTCATAAACGTTTTGGATTCGGTTGTGTCTCGACTAAGAGTGTGCTCAATATAGGCGGTTGGAGACTTAGCCATGCTATTGTCGTCGACTGTCCCAATATGATTCGACTTGAGACTCCAATCGCCGTCTTGCTTATTTGTGTTTGTTGTAGGGAATGCTCCATACGTTGGGAAACCACCATTATTACTACCAGAGAAGCCACCCGAGAAACCCTCTGTGGAAGTATCTTCAGCTGATGAAGTCTCAAGACCATCATACCCTCTATCTTGTTGTGACGAGAATATGGATTCATCATCTCCATGCAAGGCAGAGAGCCAATTTTTAGGCATTACAGTCTCATCTTCCTTTTCTAAAGTCTTTGTTCCAGTGTGGTTGATAGCAGCTACAGATAGTAAGCCGCCACTGTTGACATTCGACTTCATCAAATTATCTCCATCCTTCTGTCCTTCTTCATTATTATCACATGCAGTAGTGTTGTCATATCGATGAGTGGGATTACCATATATACTCCAACCAGTAACCGAAGACATGACAGACTGCTCTGCACTAAGATCATGTTGGATATCTGAATGTTCAACTTGTTGAGCAACAACTGAGTGTTTGCTGCGCACAATAGTTGGAGGCTCGACCATTTCATCATTATCATCACTATCCCTGTTGCGCTTGTTTCGGGTTGCAAATATGAAGATCAACATTGTAAGCGTCGCAACGCCAGCAATCATCATGATAACAAAAGGGGCATTAGGCTTGTCAAGGACCTCGTTTGAGCCTTGGATACCATTAGCAAGAAAATCTTCTCTGAAGGTTGAAGGAGGTGACGACGGAGAGTCTTCGACATACTGAGCCACCTTCACTATATATACATCATTCAATTCGGAATCATCAGTGGCTACAATTGAAGATACGAGCTCATCATTGTACTCGTTGCTTAATTGAGTGATCACATCAGCAATCTCATTTGACGCGGGTGCATCACCGGTAAACTCAAGACTACCATCATACAATACCTCAGTACCTGATACTTCTTCTAATACTCGATCGTATAAATCGGTCTCTCCATCTACTGATTGTGTAGTTGGAGATTGCTCACCTGAAGTGAGACTTATCGTCTGAAAGTACTCTCCATCTTTATTGTAATAGTCTGCCAACTTTGCACTATAGAAAGTATCTAAAGAAGATGTCAAATCTACCACTGCATCTTCCGACAATTCTCCTTGTGTTTCAAGCAAAGTGAAACTTATCTTTGGCAACGTTGCAATGGCTATCATTTGTGGTGATCGAGTGGGCTGATTGGTGCTTAGTGGAGTAGGTACAGGCGTCAACTTTACTTCAAGGTCAATTGTCCATTGTGTAGATGGCTTCGTGGAAGGGGTGCTACTAGATTCATCAATCTCTGTCTGAACAGAGGTTGGCTCGTCCGTGGACAAACTGCTTGGAGAATCTGTTGCCTTTACTGTTGGTTCATTAGTTGTTGGACTCTTTGTGATTGGTGATATCGTTGGTACATCAGACTCGTCTACAACTAGAGACTCTATAACCGGAGATGGATGTTTGCTTGGACTACTAGAATCAGGCTGATCTGACGGAGACATGGACGGATTTCGGGTCGGACTAACAGATACAGGCTTGGGTGAAGGCTGCTTACTTGGCGCATTCGTCACAGGTTTATCAGAAGGTTGATTCGTTGGAGATCGACTTGGCTGTGCTGAGGGTTTCAACTATAAAGTCAAAATAGAAATGTTAGACCAGAGAAATCTCAACCGAAAAGTTAATGAAGATATGCATACATATAATAACTCACAGTAGGTTTGGATGAAGGAGTCACCGATGGACTTGATGTTGGCCTCAAAGTTGGTTTGGACTAAGAGGAAGATAAGATCATAATACATGTGAGAATGATTTAGTATAAATAAGCGACAAAATGCATATGTTGTAATACTTACAGTCGGCACCAAGCTTGGCTTATTTGTAGGTTTGTCAGTAGTAGGCCGAACACTAGGAGACACAGACGGTTTATTCGTCACCGGAGAATTACTTGGAGACGAAGAAGGTTCACTCGTTACTGGGGATTTGGTAAGTCTCACTGGTGATAGCGTAGGCTCCTTAGTTGGATAAAATGCAACTCCAGCATTCCATCCCGAATCAACTTGACCAGATTTCAAGTTTATATTCTCAGTCATACCATCCTTTGGACTGACAAAGTAATATCGATCACTATTTACAAATTGCAAGTAGTAACATCCTGGATCACCGACATCACGAAGAATGTACGAGCCATCTGGCTTCGAGAAGGCATGTCCAACAGTACGATCTAAGAGACATGACTTGGCTCGAACGATGATACCCCCTACTCCATCTTCCATCGGATCGAGTCTACCATTTTCATTCTTATCATTATAGATTACTCCACTGATAGAAACTGGAGTTGCAATACTAGGTTTGAGTGTAGGACTGTTTGTAATTGGTTTGTTGGATGGCGAGAGCGTGGGGATTGCAGTCACCGGCTTCTTTGAGGGTTGATTAGTTGGACTTACAGTGATTGGTTTGTTTGTTGGTTGCTTGGTTGTTGGTTCATTAGTAATCACCGCAGGAATAATCTCTTGTGCCAATGTCGGAGAAGGACTGGGTACTGGTGTGGGTTCCTTCGTTGTCGGTGACGAGGTTATTGGTGATAAACTTGGCTCCTTAGTTGTAGGCTTTGAACTAGGACTAATCGACGGCGACTCACTACCAACAAAACTATCACCCCAATCAATTGTAGCATTCTGATCATTTGACGGAGCTTTCAAATCTTCAAGGAAGAACTGAGTTAGTGGATTATCCATACCATCCATAATCGCTTGATTGATGGGAACATTACCATCAATTTCTGAATTCACACCATCATTTGACATTGGATCTTCCTTTTTATCTTTCTTCTTTGGTAGCTTAACTTTCTTTTCTTTCATTTCCTTTGCTTGAAGTATACGTCGACGTCGGGGTGCTGCTGCTGCTGATGGGATGTTGTTGCTATTATTATCATCGTATATCTCACTAGCAGCCGCCTTAATAATATGCCGACGTACCCTCGGTGCAGCTGATACCGATGCGGTTTCAGATGCCACTGATATACAGAGAAGTAGTATCGCTGTAGTGTACTTCATATTGTCTTGGGTTGTCAACTCTAAATAAATCCCCCCCCAATGACAAAACTGTATGATATTTTGATACTGATGCCACTGGTTTATAAATGTTGTACCGGCGAGAGTAAGCTGTAGAATATTATTTCTTGCAGTAATAATTAATAATCTTCTATCCCAATGGCAACTCTCTCTCAATTGGAATTATTGAGTCTAGTGGTTATTGTGTATAGTATTTTTGTCGGCGGCAACTCCTCAATACTAATAAGGAGAGGAGGGCGGCGTGCGGTGCATCGCCAATCGCCGGCTGGTATCCTTTTTGCTCTACATCCGAGAAGTTTCATTTCAATCTAAACCAAGAAAATTCTTGTTTAAATATTTTTATTGTGTAATTGCAGGTAATTGGTGTACTAAGCACACCTATTAGTGTATAGATTGGCATCCAATACTAAACCCCACACCCAATTAATAACATGTCAGACTTCTTCTCACGTATATTTGCAATACCCTCCGATGTGAGCAGTGCCGACGAGGATACCAATTATGAAGAGGGTAGGAGACGACATAGAAAAACGTTAACACCACTATCATTAACGGATGGTAATGCTGCTGATAATACCACTGCATCATCTTTTGTTGTTGAGAATACAGTGTCTTATGATCAATCTCAATTTTCAACCGATGATACTGACAGTCAAGAGATTAATAGAGATGCTAGACAACATAATACAAGTAGTAGTAGAGGCAGACAACGTCGGAATGACAACTCTGAACCTCGTAGTCCCAAGAAGAAACCACAGCGCTCTTCTTCTATGGCTTTACCCCGTAATACTCATAATAATGCTGTGCAATTGCAATTAACAACTTCACCAAAAAACAATAGAAGACATAGATCATTAAGTAAATTGGGCAGGAGTAGTAGTACTTCACATAGAAGAACATCTTCAAAAGAACTTAGAAATACTTCTTATTCATCAGGTGACGATGAGAAAGATAAAAGCCCTAGAAGTAGTAGACGGTCATCTTCTGCAAATAATAATAGCAGTATACATAAACGAAGTTCATCTTCTAATACAAGAATAACTGACAGTAATAATGGTGACAGGCAGTATAGTAGTAGTAGGAGTAAAAGTCATCAACCCAATAGAATGGATAGTTATATCAACAATTCATCTACTATCTCACCAAAGAAGGAGAAAAAGAAGAAGGATAGCAATTGGAGTTCAACTAAATGGGGTTTCTTATCATCACCAAGTAATACGCCTCCAAAGAATAAAGATGGTAAAAAAGGGAAGAAGTCATCTCGAAAAGAAAAGAAGAAACATCATTCATCATCACATAATAGAGATACCAAACTATCATTATTACCACCGAATCAACTACGACCAGCACCAGTGAATGTCGGTGATTCTATAATTATTTCACAACAATTTCTAGAAGATAATGCTGACATGTCAGTTTTGACCATGCCAAAAGATTTAATGTCAGTAATTAGTACCGAGAATGAAAGGAATGAAGTCGAAGTAGTTCAAGAAGATGAAAAGAATCATAGTTTTGATACAGAGTTACAAAAAGAGGTGGGGCAATTACAAGCTTATTTGAAAGATAGACGTATCCGTCATCAACACAGAAGTACTACTAATCATACCGTTGATGGTAGTAGTAGTAGACCAGTGAATTATCAAACATATGCTAGTAGGATACAGGAGGGACATGTGTATTCTTATACTCAAGATGCTCAAGAGATTGCTTTGGGACAACAACATATTGATGATGATATTCCTCCACTTCCACCACCACCGCCACGACCATCTCCATTATCACGGCGGAAGACATCTACTTCAACACAAAACGCTGCCATACCACATTGGAATGCCCCCGCTACAAGTAATAGTAATTCAGAATCAGTTGGTAGCTATGATGATCCACCGGGGGAGCTCGTTACATCTCCAACATTACAGCAAACAAGTACGGCAGCATTTGATCAACTATCTCAGCATCAACAAAATGGACACCACGAGCGGTCCAAGTCTGATCCTCCAGGTGAAGAATACCAACCGTTTGATGAAGTATCTTGTCTTAATAATAACGGTCATGATATACAACAGCACTTATCTCCATCATCGAAACAGCGAACAGTAGACACTCAACCAACACCAAATAGACAACAGGCTCAGCCGACTCCAAATAGACTACACAAGGCCGTGTCATTCTCCTTGCCCCCAGCCCCACGATCATCATCAATGAAAACTCCACCAGCTCCTCCATTCATGGGCCCAGCTCTTGACTACTACTATTCAATGGAACGCAATTCAAACATTACAAACTTGTCACAATCTCCATTATTGCATCCTATCATTGAACTTTGGTCATCAGTTGAAAGTACCTCTATTAATCAAAATGATACTAACAGATGGAATACGCAGAAGGAAGATGAATTGCTTGGGGAAGAGTTACCACTTCATGTTTCAGAAGATTGGATTGATGTACGACATAAGGAGTCTAATATGATAACAGAAGAAAAGGCTCATATCGATCGTGCCACCTCAACTTCTTTGCTTGTGGATACTACTGCAAGTAAGAGACAGATGCACTCTCAGTTTGTAGACGAAGATATGATTGATGATGAATTTCATGATATATTAGATTGTGGCGAGGATAGTATTGAGAGAACAAGTAAAACATTAGATGAAGTTCCGTTGGATGAAGCTGCTTTAGACGGTCGACATAGATCGACATGGTCGACGACATACAAACCGCCTACAGCTACAACAACGTTTGATGAGCCATGTTATGATGATTTGCACAATAGCGACAATTGGCAAGAAGTAGTTCGTCAAAGATCACATGCTGCAATATCTATACAAAGATCAACGAGAGGTTTACTAGAACGAGAACGACTGCGCTCTCTACTGAATAGTACATTGATTATACAATCATGCATACGAAAGTACATTGTAAGAAGAAGATATCTGAACTATCTCCAGTTGAAAAAATCCTATACCGCAAAGAGATGGAAGGAGAGAGCAAACAAATATCTAACCTGTTAAATACTTGGTTAGCTTTCCAAATATCTATACCTGCATAGTTCTCATTCCCTGTGACGATGGAAAATCTCCAGAAAATGTTCCGTCTCCACTTCCTATTTCATCATACTGTTGCGATCCACCACCACCACCACCAGATAATATTTCATCTCGTCTTGCATAGAGTGCAATTGACAGAATAGAATTGAACCAAAACAATAATCCAGTAATGAATGATATGAATCCAACAGGTCCAGAGCTGCCACAAGAATTGTAGGGATTATAATCGTCTATATTGTAGGTATTGCTATTTACAACATGACTAGCATATCCTCCAGTCAAATTATGTTGTCCACTACTAATACTGCTAGCTGCATTGTCTGCTACGCAATTTGCAAGTTCTCCAAAGTAACTCGAAGTTATGTGTAACAGTATTGCCATGACAGCAGTTGATCCAAACAATGTTCCATGCATGTATAAATCAGTTGCAAATCTTGATGATGTACTTCTAAGAGTGTTTGCCATTGGAACTAAATTCAATCTTGACAATGTATCTGCAATATGATTACCCAATACTAATGTTAACACAATAATATGTGTACATGATATGAATGCAATAAACATTATTGATAGTCCCATGAAGCGTACACCTGCAACTAACAAACTTGTCATTAGAAACAAGACATTGAGTATACCCATAGTAAATAGTACATTCCGGAGAAATGTGGAAATCGAATCAGGGAAACATACTTGTCTAAATTGAGGTGGTATATTAGCTCTAATATTATTGATCTGTGCATCTAACGCCGAGGGCATTGGAACTGAAGTTGTTGACATAATGTGTAGATTCTGTTGGTTACCTTCTCGGGTTCAGTTTTAGTATGGTGCACCGTGAGTTTTGTCTTTGTTTGTGTAGTTCTTTGAGATTCAAGGAGTAAAAAAAGGTCCGAGAGCAGTGGATCAGCAAGAATATTACTAAACAAATCACCACTGCTTTACCAACCAAATGAAAGTATTGATCAGCTTAAATCGATAAACACAATCTCGCTCTCGCAACTCGATCGCGTGCAGTAGGTTGCAACCTCATTCAGTAATCAGTAAGTGATACAGGAGGCAGGATACCATAGGATACCAATGAGCGAGAAGAGATGTAGTGAGGTTTCGATGTGCCTTCAATAGGTTTCCCTCCACCCTCATTGTATCAAGAGTGCTTACTCACGAGCTTTGCCTCCTTTATCGGCTAGCCGAAACCCTATTTATAAATAATAGTAGAGTAGTTCAACCCCTTTACATTCAGTGGATCCTCGGCGGCGACATCTAAAGTGGAAAGAATAATATACATACATATACAATCATATTACATAAAAAGTATGTGGCCAGCTCCCCGTCCATCGAGGCCTCCTTCAGGACGGCATGGCGGCGGCGGCGGCAGCGGAATGTCATCAAGTAGGTCTTTATCAGGTATGTCCAATTATCATGATGATGACGGTGGAGACGACTCATCCTGTGATGATACCTATGTATCCATGATGTCATCATCTCGACATTCAATGAGTGGTACTCCTCCCCGTCCAAGTAGAGGTAGATCATCAATGAGTGGACGAAAGAATACTAATACCACTAGTAGTAGCCATTCTCCACCCCGACGTATATTGGGCGAGTCATCTCGACTATCTAATAACAAGAAGTCAAGATCTATATCATCATTCAATACTCGAGATCATGACGACGATGATGATACATCTGTAATATTGGATAAACTCAAGAATGATATTAACAGTCTTGAACAGTTACGATCAGGAAGTAGTAGTGTTACATCATCTTCACATCATATAAATGAACAATTTCCAGAGACGTTCTCAGAAAATGAGTTCTCCCGGTCATCTAATTACAACAACAGTATAAGATCTCGATCATCCATGAGGTCAAGAGGTAGAGGAGATAGAGATGACGATACCATGTCATTATGTTCTACACGGTCAAAGTCTGCAATGAGAGAAAGAGGCAGTGATAGAGGGTATTCAATTAGACCTACCAATAGGTTCTTCCGTGATACTGACACAGAAGATAACTTTAGCAGTAGTCCTTGGGATACACATAAAAAGAAGGAACAGGAGTGGGGAAAGACAATCGAGAACGATGAACTTACTAAAAAGTGTCGACTCCTTGAACACGAGAAGAAGAAGTTACAGGAGACTATCCGTACACTTAAGGAAGAATCTATTACCAATATTGAACATGCCGAGAATAAACTAAGTGCCTTCTCGAATGTAAAGCAACAGCTTGATGAGTCGAAGGAGAAGGAGGCAGAATTGGCCAAGACATTGCGTGAGTTGATAAGTAATGTCGAAACTGAGCAGGAGAACATGTCAGAAGAATTAGCAACTGCTTATAAACTACGGCAGTCGGAGGTGACATTACTAGAGGAGAAGTTGAAGGATATGTCTGAGGAAATGTCAAAGAAGGTGGATTCAATTCGTGAGTTGGAGAGTGAAATCAAGTATGTTCAAAAGACTCTTACCCAGGAAAAGGATGAGGCTGTCAAACATCTATATGATAAAATTGAACAGCTAGAGATGGGCACAAAGTCCAATGAGAAGAGCATGATAAAAAAGTTACAGAAGCTAGACCAGGAGCTTAGGGAATCACAATCAGCGTATTCCGAATTAAAGGAGAGGAAGAATCACATCAACCAACAGCTAAGTGATGCTGAAAGTGAGATCCGTAGACTTCAAGATAACGCCGATCAAATGAAGAGGGAGTGGAGCGAAGCCATATCTACTGCAAAAGATGCACTACAGGAAGCAAGGGAGGAAAATAGGGCATTAGCTGAACAGCTAAAGGAGGCAGTGAAGGAGAGTGAAAGTCTTAATGTGACTGTTGATAAAAACAAGGATACCATATCAACATTAGAAGAGTTATTGGCCGAGTCTAAGAAGGAGACGTCACAGGCTATAAGCAAGATGGACCAGATAGAAAGGATTGAGGATGAAAACACAAGTCTCAAGTATTTGCTCGATAAGAAGAGTGAAATGATACACATGTATGAAGATGATAGAGCAAAGGAGAAACAAAACCTTGCTAGTATTAGAGATGAGCACTCACATACAGTTCAGATGCTCGAGGAGAAGTTGTCTTCCATTGAAGGGGAGAAGATGAAGCAAGCTACAGAGATTGAGAATCTTAACGAGACCCTATCCAAATCAAAGTCAAAGTATGATCAAGCAGAGGTTGCCTTCCATTCATCCATGGAGATAGCAAAGCAGGTAAACGACGAGATGAAGTCCAAGTTTGTGTTGGTCGAAGACGAAGTTGCAACACTCAAGTCAATCATTCACGAGAAGGATGAGCAACTAATTCAAATGGACAGGGCTGCTACAGGTATGATGGAGTCTCAAGTAGACTTAGCCGAGAAGGAGATTGATTCACTAAAGAGCAAGCTACAAAGTAAAGAAAAGCAGTTAGTTGATGTTACAAAAGCCACTAAACAAATGCATGAGAAGGTAGGAACTCTCAAGTCAGAGATCAATGAGTACAAGACAAAGAAAGTTCCTGCATATGAGGCTGAAGTTCGGCAATTGAAGACTAACCTTGATGAATCTAAATCCAAGACAAGTATACAGAGTAAGGAGATATCAGCACTAAAGGCTGAACTTAAACGTGTCAATGATTGTTTAGATTCTTCGAAGAAGGATAATCTTGAGCTTCAACGGGCTATGGACTCAAAATCATTAGCTAGACAAGAGGAAGAAGCCAAACTTAATGGTACTATCCACAAGCTCGAGACTGAACTAGAATATGCTAAGAAAGATCAGCAGCAATTGGACTCACAGCTAGACAAGATGCGCACTAATACATCTGATATGCAAGAGACGGAGTCAGTGCTTAAGGGCACCATCCACAAACTTGAATTGGACTTAGACAATGTCAAGAAGGATCGACAAGAGTCGGATGACAAGTTAGTAAAACTTCAAAGTGAGAGTACATCTCAGAAGAACCAACTTAAATCAGCTTTGCAATCTCTTGATGAGATGATGGTGTACATAGAAACCATGAGACAGCAGCATGATTCATCAGTTAACTCATTAGAAGATGATATTGAAAAGACTCTCAAGATGAAACAATCTTTTGAGAAGGATATGAAGAGGAAGGTAGAAGAGATGGAACTGAGCAAACAGAAGATGATCGAACAAAAGAAACAGCAAGAGGAAGAAATAGATACAGCCAAGAAGGAATTAGAACAAGTTCGGGTCGGGTCTATTAAGGAGGTGGCAAACGCCAAGGCCGGTTTTGCCAAGTCTATGGCAGAGATGACAAAAAGGTATGAGACTGAAGCATCACAGAAGACGTCTGAGGTTGAGGCCTTATCAGCTGAGTTAAAGCAAGTACGTGAACAGAATCATGCGGAGAAAGTAGAGATCAATCGTACTGTTGAACAGCGCACCGCACAAGTCGAGCTACTCACAGTTCAATTGAAGAAGCTACAAGAACAGACTGAGGCCGATGGGGATATAAATGAACGTATCAAGACACTCGAGCAAGAGTTGAATAAACTTCGGGAACAGAGTCGTAACGATGAAAAGGCGCTTGGTGAAACTACGGAGAAGTTGAAGGATACAGAGGCAAAGCTTGAGCTATCTCTGACAAGGCATTCGGCACTTCTAAAGGAGAATACAATCCTAAAGAAGAAATCAATGGAAAGTACAGTCACAGTCACATCGAGCAGTGAAGAGTACCAAGAGCTTGTCAAACGCCTAGAGAAGAAGATACACAATGAGAAGAAGTTAAAGGGAGATCTTGCAGCTAAGAAACAGATGATATCGATGCTAGAGACGAATGAGAAGCATATGGAAGAGCACATCAATCAATTGGAAGAGCAGATAAATACACTCGTCAATGAGTATGAGGCAAAACTGCATGATCAAGATGAAGGGGAAGAAGAATGAAGTTAGTGTTAGGTGTTTGTATATAAGTGTATGTAATGTGTGGGGTAAGATTGTAAAGATTATTGTCAATATAAGTTCCCTACTTTTAAGTTGATCCCGGAATCCCTCAGCCAAACAGACTCTTTCGTGAAAATTCTCGTGTGTTTGGTTGACGAGTTACAGCTAAGATACGTTCCCTGGAAGTTGTATGTTGTCAAGATTTAATAAGGGGAAGTTGTATGTTGTCAAGATTTAATAAGGTGAAGAGAGATGATTGTAACGTCTGTTAGTACAAGTTGACTTTCAATAAGGAAAACAAAGTTTATTCTCATGATACAACAATACAAACGCACCACGTTCGTCCTTTCGGGTTCATCTGTCTTGGACTAGTCGCCACAAGCTCAGGAATTGGCAAGAGACACATTTTGTTATTGCATAGGCCAACTGAGAATCCAGTGTAACCAGGACCTAACTGCATACAGTATAGTGTGTCCGTAGCATTAGCTGGTACTGAACGAATCATATAGGAAGGATCGATGTATCTAAAGTACATTAAATTATGAGCAACAGAGGTTAGATGAGCTGCAACATATATACTATAGACATTCTGACAAACAAACACACACTTACTTGACGGTAGCATCTTCACCTTGCTCCTTGAAGTACTCATTGATTACTTTCTTCATGTATTCTCCAATCTGAGGAAGCTTCTTGTTACCCGACGCATCTGTTTCTGTAGATGCTCCCAGCAGTTCTTCCCCGGCGCCTTCGGCAACGACCACGACGGCGTAACCCTTCTTTTTAACTCGCTTCCAAAGATGGGGTAGGCAACCAGTAGGACCTTCCAATACAATGGGTACTTCAGGAATTAGACAGAGGTCCACATCACCAGATCCAAGAGATGCGTGGGCAGCAATAAACCCCGATGATCTTCCCATGAGCTTTACAATCCCAATTCCATTTGGTAAGTTGCATGATGCCTCAACCTTGGCTGCTCTAATAGCAGACTGTGCGGCTTCAACAGATGACAGAAAGCCAAATGAGCGATCTAAATAATCTACATCATTATCAATCGTCTTTGGGACACCTGCAACTGCAACATGAAGTCCTCGTTCCATACAAGTTTCGTGAATTTTGAAAGCACCGCGATGAGTACCGTCTCCTCCAATCACATACAGTTGTTTGATCTTCTTACTCTTGATAAAATCACAAATCTTATCAATATCAAATCCACCACGAGATGAACCTAAGATAGTCCCGCCGTCGTGGTGGATATTTTCAACACTACTTGGAGTGAGTTCAATAGGAGGGGTCTGTGTATGTATGCAAATTGTTTGTGAGCATGTTATTGTCGGCATAAGGGTATGTTGCATCACACTTCTTATAAATAACTAACCTTTGGGTCATAAAAGCCTTTATATCCGCCAACGATGCCATACACCTTGCCTTCAATACCATATAGATGGTATAAAGCGCGAGTGATTTCACGTACGACATTATTCAATCCTGGACATAGCCCACCGCAGGTAACAATTGCAGCGTTTACAGTCTTTGGATTGAAATGCAATTTAGCCCTAGGTCCAGCTCTAATATAGGCAGTTGTCTCCTCTTGCTTATCAGGACTCCTTCGGATATTTGCGAGAATACATTCGTGATCTCCAATTAACTTGTTATACTTTGCTCGTGATTGATGATGTCTATCTTTACCTTCCTTTCCACCCTCACTTAAAGCACACATTATATTTTCAATACCCTTACCCTCGGACGGAAAGTACTTATCTAGACGTTCAACATCCCATAGATATACTGAATTAGAATGTATATCATCTAATTTAACACCAGTTGGTAGCCCTTCTTTTTTTCGTTCATCATCTTCTTGGAATCGTACTTTCTAAAGTAAATGAGAGAATAGATAGCAGAAGAGAGATATGCAAGATATGACAAGCAAAAGAAGGTAGTTAGATATAGATACGAATAACTATTCATTGCAATATAGTTTGTACAGGAAGACATATATTCATTGCAAAATCAAAATTGCATACCTGATCTGCCTCATATCTCTCTTGTCTATCTTTTGCAATTTTACGGTCAAACTGACGCTTGGCAATGGTATAGGTTACAGCTGCACTTCCGGCGGCAATGAGAGCCACAGCCTTGGTATCAATCGATGGCATGTAGGTATATTGGGGGCTAGTTGTGTGGTCTTCTGGAGAGGATTGAGGATCTATTTTGATATTTTCGATACTAACTAAGACTTAGTAAGAAAGTCGGTATCCTAGGCCCTAGGGCAGGGGCGGCGTTACTTCACTTGAACTGATAATAACTGAACTTTAGTTGATGCCTGATGCTCGCTTCATCAACTAGGTACACTCTCACTGCATACTGATAGACTCATCCTTGGACTCATCACTCTTGGCCGGCATACCTGAGGACCTGAACTACTCTCAACACAAAGTGTTTTGGTACCATCATCCATTATTGTATACATATCTACAACACCCTTATAATACCATACAACACTACTTTTCAATAGGTAGAACACATACCATCTATGCTGCAAAGAGCTCGTATATTGGTTTCATCAATCGTTCGTTCACATAATAATTATCATTATCAAACTTATACATCACTTAGACTCAATAATCAACTCTGCCGCCCCACAACTATACCGATGCGTTTCATTAATACTCATACTAAAAATGGTTCAACGAAAACACATCAATCTAAATCATTTGCAAGCAAGGCATTGATATTTACCGCCACTGCAACCACATATTATTGTGCAACTGTCTTATTCACTTCAGCATCTGCAGCTGATACTTCTTCAAATGATCAGCATACCTTTAAGGTTGAAAAGAAAATTGATGATAGTTATGGCATTGAATATGTAGGATTTGATACTTATCCAGGGATACAGCATGATGATGATACAGGCGTTGCAACTGCAGAAGTTAAAGCTGCCTCCGCAAAGGTTGTTTTATCGGCATTGGATAATTCTGGTTTGAATGACATTGGAATAGTGAAAGATAAACCCATGAGTGGTGATGGAGACGACAATACATTACATCCAAAGCATGCACATAGGATAGGATTGGGTACATGTCCTGTCTATGGCTGTCCCTTCCTTCCTTTAGATGTACATTATGATGAAACAGTGAAAGCACAATTGAAAAACTTGAGAAGTGAAGATGAACCTACAAAAGATGATGATAAAGAGTGGATACTAAATTCCTCTGGATCAGAAGTAGCTGCAGTACTCACGCTAATTGGATATAAAGGAGGAGCAATTGAAAATCAAATTAATCAAGATCGTGCATTGGCTTTATCACCTTACATGTATTATAATGTAAATGGTAATAACAGTAATGATGATAGTAAAACAACAACAACAACAAAACCAGTTGCAAGATTGATTGGCGCGTTTGATGGTCACGCGAGGTTTGGCGAGAAGGTATCTGAATATGTTGTGAAGCATTTACCGGCGCTTCTGGGGAATAAAATAGTCGAATATGAAGCAAAATTATCAGGAGATGATGTGGATCAACAAAAGAGAGATGATGACATTAGCCGTATCCTACATGAAGTATTTCTAGAGCTTGATGCGACTTCTCCAGCGGAACCATCAGGTGGATGCACCGCTTCTCTTGTCTTGCAACTCGGAACAAAGATATATATTGCGAATGCAGGTGATAGTCGCTCGTTTATTGCTGTGCATGTCAAATCTCCATCTGACAGTGATGAGAATAACAAAGGAGAAGGGACTACTAAAATTGTGTTTGGTACTCGTGAGGATAAACCACATCTACCTACAGAACGTGAGAGAGTGGAGCATATGGGCGGACAGGTATACCTTCCAGATGGGTTTGCACTTACTGGAAAGGGTACTACTCGTGTCCTTT
>Ga0075437_14171_pt1 | contig 27476 bp, 29 predicted proteins | sample MintriMetagenome_FD_74266 | JGI IMG/M metagenome (GOLD analysis project Ga0075437, IMG submission 74266) | Marine eukaryotic communities from Monterey Bay, USA to study complex ecological interactions - Minidiscus trioculatus and... | ecosystem: Environmental > Aquatic > Marine > Unclassified...
AGGGTATTTCTAAGGTGGCTTGTCCTCTGCATAAGAAACAATTTGGTTTGGCCGATGGACAGCAACTTGATGGAGACCTGTCTCTCATCACCTTCCCAGTCAAGATTGAAGGTGATGACGTCTTGATTGAGCTTCCCTCTGAAGTTGAGGTGAATGCTATCCTAGGCACAAGCGGCTTGCGTGTGCAATCAGGTTGTCCCGATATCAGTGGCACATCCCTTGAGGCAGATATTTTGAACGGAGTGAAGAACTCTACTGTTGCAACAGTTATGTGAAGTGTGCTTTAGGTCAAAGAAAGGTTTATGGGTATCGAATCAATATGTAAATATAAAAAAAATTTGATATCAATAATTCGATGCGTATCTTTATCTGAGTAATACTCAGTATCTCAAGATTAACTTAACTTGAAACACTGAATCTGCAACCATTCTCTTTTCACAAATGTAGAAGCACGGTTCAGCCATGCCCATGCACTCACTGTGACTGCGGCACTCATCTTCGAAGGATGGATACCTCTTTGGGGGAATGCCAAAAAGTCGTTTCCAAAAATGCACCTTCACCTCAAATCGGCTGCTGATATGTAGCCATTTATTGTAACGGATAGATGATATAATCAGGTATAAGATAAACAACGATGAGCGTAACATCCTCCATCATGTCGGAACCATCAAACAGAGGAGATCTGGCTTATGAGACTTTTGTATCTCCCGAGGACAATAATAAATGTCAAAGTTGCAAATCAAACTCCATCATGAATAATTGCAATTGCAAAAGAACAAAGGATATGCATACAATACATTTAGATACAGATGAATCAACTGCACCGACTGAGGATGAAACAGATGATGAATCACTTAGGCTTGGGCCAGGATTTGGAAGTCTCTACTTGACATCAAACTCATCATTATCAGATACGGGTACATATAACTCTTCACCATTAGATCCAACAAGAGTTAGATCGTCAAGTGGCTTGACGAGTATAAATGAAGTAGTGGATAGAGTAGCTGCCGATAGAGAAGTTTGGAGACGCAAGTCGTTGCTAGTAGATAATGACGATGATCAGTACAATGATTATCCTAGTGATGAGGAGGGAGGAATCAAGTCGTCACTTGCAAAAAAGTTATCTTATGGAGACGCTGGTAGAGATACATCTAAGCGTATTAAATATCTTGCAAGCTTTCATTGTTCTACAAAGCTTGAAACAAATAGCAGCTTTGAGGAGCCTTTGACTTGTAGAGAGAAGTTTGATCAGGTATGTGTATTTATGTCAAATTATAACTTGTATGCTCGTGATCTCTAACCATACTCCTTTCTCTGAGCAGCCAGCACTAGGATGTGACGAAAACCTATGCAGTCCAAGCCGTAGAAAAGAGCCAGACTATGATCAAATGTCTGGAGAACCTGAAAACGAATGGGTTGGACGACTCCTCGTATCAGGTTTCTATAATATGATGTGCGGTACTCGCCGATAAGGCCATTGTAATGCTAGTTATTGTTTGCACAAAAATGTATTTGTTGTCTCCTAGTCATAATATTTCATATGGTAGCTATGTATATACTCACGGCCACATAGACAGTTCATCATCGCTAGGCCACGGTTCTCCATCTTTGGTGTAGTATTCAACAGTATCACCCCCCATAGTTGCTGTGCCAATCAACTCTAATCCAGCCCTCTTTAATGTATTCTCATCCATTTCTGCAGGTACAGGAATCTCAAACTTTATCGGTGCTCGAACAAGAATTGCACGATCTACAGCACGAGCCTCTAAGAATGATCGAGCAGTCGCTGGGCCACCCTCCACCATTATATGTTGTAGCCCGCGGCGTTTCAAATCTGTAATCACTTGTGTTGGAGATATTGATGATCTACTACCATCAGCATAACTTGATTGTTTCATTCCAAATAAAGTTACATGTTCACTTGGTGTTGCTTTTGAATTTTCTGATTGTAAATGATATACTATTGTTGGTAGCTCATCTTTTAGTAGAGTATAATCCTTCTCCTTCTCATTAGTTATCCTCAATGATGGATCTACTACTACTCTCACAGGCTGACTTTTTCCATCTTTCAATTCAACACGCCGAACTGTTAATGAACAATCATCTCTTTCAACTGTACCTCTTCCTACAAGTACAGCATCTGATTCTCTACGAAGTCGATGAACCATATCTAATGATTCGGGTGATGTGAATCGTTCTGATTTGGTTTCTGATAGGTCAGCTACTCCCCACACTGGTGACGAGTCAAATGCCATTTTCAATGTGACGCCTGTAACTACATTATTATTATTATTATTATTATTATTAGCATCATCTTCTTCAGTTACGATGTCAGTATCACTACTTTTGTCGGCCGATATAGAGTATAGTATTTTTGTTTGTCTTTTGCAACTAAAGTTTTTGTGTTTGTATGCATATTGCGATGTATGTAATGAATTGTATAATGAATTCCTAATACCAATTATAGTGTGTTGATGGGGAACACTCTGCAAGAATGCTGTTGATGCAACTATACCGCTTGCAAACATCAACCAATACATCATCATCGATTCAGGAAAACGCGAGTATCAATAACTAACTAGCAAAGCCGTGATTCTTGCTGCAAAGAAGAATATAGACAGAAGTATAGAGAACAAATCAGAGTATGTAAGGTAGGATAGCTGTCAATATGAGGCCATAGTATACGAGAGTAGATCCGTATTAAGGAGTAAGTTGATTAAGTTGATTACGTTTGATCGCCATCAGATTCACTTTCATAATGGATAAATCTTTTTGAGATAACCACAAATTCACAGCATTGCAACTCAACTCGACTATCATGGCATCTAAAGTTAATACAGCGCCAATCAAGTGGGCACAGAGATCAGATTCTCTATATATCACAATTGCTCTCGCCGGTGAGTTAAAAATTGTACGGTCATATGCCGTATATTGACGAAACAAAAGTGCATATCTTGTGTCCTTTTTTTGGCCAGCTGCAGCATTGCAATACCACAATACTTCTACCCATCTCAACATACTAACCAACCGTTTATATCTATACTATCCTTTATACAATAAATAAATACCAAAAACTCGCAGATGTCGATAAAGATGCAACCATCAATCTAAAAGATGAAACACTAACATTCAAGGGCAAATCTGAAAACAAAGAGTATGAATTAGATATTGTATTTTTCAAACCAGTCGACTCCGAGGGCTCCACATACAAGGTATTACCCCGAAGTGTAGTAATGCATGTTATGAAGAAGGAGAAGGATGATGAAGAATTTTGGCCAAGATTATTGAAGGATAAGGCATTGGAGAAAAATCGGGTGAGTGCTCAATACTCTTTTCATATGTTATCAATATCGCAATGTTGTGTAAAGTGTTCATATATTGTTTGAAAGTTTGGATTGTACTCATATTAATATGTCTTTGTGTATGCTTTGATAGGTTAAAATTGATTGGGATAGATATGTTGATGAAGATGAGGAAGAAGAAGGCTTTGACAAATCAGCAGTAAGTTATTTATGATTATTATGCTTTTTACAGGGTAGACTATGCATCCAAAGACAACTCATTCATAATGTCAAACTTATATCGCTTTCTTAAATCACCCACTATAGCTTGAAGGAGGTAAGAGTTGTCAATGATTAGAGAAGTAGTAATAATGTGATTGTGTACAACATTTTCTGTAGCTAAATCTTCTTCTACTCTTACTCGTACACACTTAAGGTATGGGCATGGGAGGCGCTGGAGGCATGCCTGGTATGGGTGGTATGGACATGGCATCAATGATGGCAGGCATGGGCGGTGGAGGACCTGGCGGCATGGATATGGCATCAATGATGGCGTAAGTATTGTTTCAGTATTATGTCGCTTTTTCAGAAAATTTCTATCACAATTGTCAGCTAATATCTCTTTCGTTTGTTTCAAACTCAGTGGCATGGGAGGAGCTGGAGGCATGCCTGGAATGCCTGGTATGGGCGGTGGAGGACCTGGCGGCATGGATATGGAAGCATTAATGAAGCAGATGGGTGATATGGGAGGAGGATCTGCAGGTAAATGAAGGCTCTTACTTTGCCTCTATATGATTGCCTTTGTAAACACACATACTAACAAAAGTTACTATCTCCTCTATTTCGTCTTCATAAATGTGATAACGCGCATCTCCAGGAGGTGCTGGTGGTGCAGATTCGGACGATGATGACTCGGATGATGATGATTTGCCAGACCTCGAGGAGTCATAAATCTTTTCATAAAACATATATGCAAGCTGGCTTTAGAGATGAAAGAAGAGATACTGGATGCTAGTACGACGGAAAGGTGATCTTAGGTAACATCAATTGACTTTACAATTTCTGCTAGGTGTTGGAAACATGATCCCCTCCAGTCGTCAATCCAAAGCTGCTAATACATAAAGAACAATGCAAATGAGTATCAAGTACACAACTTTATAATCTTATGTATTCTCCCTAGAAACGAAACCAAATATCAAGGTTTGGGAATAACAAACGTCTCTAGGACTTGTCTATGATATAAAGCTCTGTAATCTACTCTTCTCAGAGAGTATCTGGGCGTGTTTATCTGTTTCTATCCATGACCAGGATGCCATTCATCGTCCTCATCATACTCTCGCGCACCCTTCATATGATCATCATCTTCATCCATCTTCATAACATCATCTTCATCATTATCCATGTTGCTATCTTCCTGTTTCTGACTCTTTTGACCTTTAATAGTAGCCTCCATTCTACTTCTACGGATCAACTGTTCAATTTTGTTGTCGACAGTATCATAATTAGTGGCACCACTGGCGGCACTTCCATTTCCAATTGAGGGCATGGCTTGCCTTCTCCCAAAGACGAGTTGATACATTGCATCGCGGATACTACTCTCACTTACACTACTCCCGTCACAACTTTCATGATCACTATTATTGTTATTCTCGTCATCATCTATTGACATTTCACTACTGTTCCTTCTGTATTCATGTCCTTCATTTGGATTTGTCGAGTTTGCATCTGGTTGTTGTGGTTGTGCAGATGCATATAACTCAGACGTCACATTGGTCGGAGATACATCATTTCTATCTGATGGCGGATCTATTGGCAGATTCTGTTGCTGTTCTTGTTGTCTTGAATCATTATTGCTACCTACTGCAACTTCAATTCTCGGAATCTTTGCTTTCGGGCAATCTTCAATATCATGCTTCCGTTTACTACCAGCTGAGAAATTACCAGGAGGATCCGGTGCGCTAAGTGAATTTCTACTAAATGATAAACCCAACTCATCAATAGTGCGAGGTCTTTTATGTTGGTGCAGTTCACTATCATAAAGTGTTGTTGCTGAAGATGATGATGCACCTACGTCATCTTCGGGTGGATCAATTGGTCTCCGCTTTTGACCACTGAAAGTTTGGCGTTCATTATTGACTGCTGCTGCGCTACTATTTGATATTGATGTACTCATCCTCTTAGATCTATACCTAGAGATTTGGTATGAATAATAATATTTTATATATTATAATTTTGATGCTCTTGCTTAGGCGGTATCGTATCTGTTTAAACTCTGATTAATTACTGATATTGATATATTTATGATCCTGTATATATAATAAACCTAGCTATCAGGAGCATCATCGCAACATCTGTTTGTGATCATCATCATGTGCCTCTCACTTGCTTTATGAGGGATACCCTTATCTGTTAACTGCTTAATTAAATCCATCCAGTCATTATTTTTCACAGAATACATCAAAATCTCTAGTTAGCTATAAACCAACTCAAAGGTATCAATACAATGGGCAGCAAGAGAAGAATACGAGCTATGAACTCTATTATATCAATAATATCGCTGCTATCAGCGGCGGTGACTGAGATAGAGTCATTTTCATCCGCATCACATACAACAATATCAACTCTAACTAACAACCCATCACCACATACGCATCAACCACAACATAATTGCATTACATCAAAATTACACTCAATGGTATCAGATGAAGAAGCTGAATTACTATTAGATGATTTCTATAATGACGCTGATGCAGTAGATTATGTAGCTAATTTTGAAGCCGAAACTAACCCAACAACAACAACAACAACAACACAGCATAAACAACAGAATACACCAATTAGACGATTTAAACGTCCAAAGAAGGTACCATTAATAGCAGTAGTTGGGCGACCCAACGTTGGTAAATCTGCATTAGTAAATAGATTAGCAGGACAACAGTCAGGCGGGGCAATCGTAGCCGATGAAGAGGGTATTACACGTGATAGGACATATCGCAATGCCGATTTTCTTGGTGAGGCATTTCAATTAGTAGACACCGGTGGATTAGTATTTGATGATACAGATGCCATCTTTGCAAAAGAGATACGTGAACAGGCTATGATTGCAATTGAAGAATCGGTTGGTGTTATATTGGTAGTGGATGGACAGGTTGGGCCAACTGCAATGGATGAACAACTCGCATCCTTCTTACGGAAGGAGGTTACGAAGAAAATGCCAGTATTGTTGGCTGTGAATAAATGTGAAAGTGATAAGAATGGTGCATATTTAGCATCCCAATTTTGGAATATGGGATTAGGTGAGCCACATGCCGTTAGTGCACTACATGGTGTGGGCACTGCCGATCTCTTGGAGGATATGTTTGATGGAATTGTTGAGAAAGGTTCGGCAATTAAAGGTTTTGGTACTAAAGTGAAAGAATTGGAGGCTGCACAGGAAGCGTTGGTGGCATTAGATAAGGGTGAACCATTAGAGGGTGAGGACGAGACTGATGTCTTCTTGAGAAAGTATGGTGTGGGCAAAGATAGCGAAGATGTTATCAGGCAGTATGAGGAGGCGATCTCTGCGTTTGATGATGTACCGACAATGGTGAGTTTATTGTTTATGATTATGCACTCTGTTCTCTTTATATTCATGTGTGTATGTATGACTCATTATTCATCATATATCAATATACAGGAAGAGATCAATGTGGCAATTGTAGGCCGCCCAAATGTTGGTAAATCCTCACTCCTAAACACAATCTTTGGATCCAACAGGGCAATTGTTAGTGACGTTGCTGGTACCACACGAGATTCTATTGATGCAATTATGGAGCGTCCACCTCCTGCATCCGATCCTGATGGTCTTCCAACGATTTATCGCTTTGTTGACACTGCTGGTATTAGGAGGAAGGGTAAGGTGGAGTTTGGTCCGGAATTTTTTATGGTCAACCGTGCACTCAGAGCCATTCGACGTGCTGATGTGGTCCTACTCGTACTAGATGCTACTGCGGGAGTTACAGAACAAGATCGTATATTAGCACAAAAGGTATCAGACGATGGACGAGCATGTGTAATCATTTGCAATAAGTGGGATGCAGTCATTGATAAGGATTCAAGTACCTATGATCAGTCAGTGAAATACTTTCGAGAGGAGTTACCACAGGTACGATGGGCACCCATCCTTTTCGTTTCGGCTGCGACTGGACAACGATGTGGAAAGATTTATGATGCAGTTGATGGGGCAGTGCAGGCACACCGTAGGCGTATCTCAACATCCGTGTTGAATGAGGTATTGCGTGATGCAGTCCTATGGCAACCACCTCCTGCTCGTAGGAATGGTGCCCAGGCAAAGATTTACTACGGTAGTCAGGTATCAACACGTCCACCCACAATTGTTGTTTTTGTTAATGATCCCAAGCTTGTGAATGACAATTATCGTCGATATTTGGACAGAAAGATGCGTGAGAGTTTAGATGGGTTTGAGTCTACACCAATTCGATGGATGTTCAGGGGTCGTAGAGTTAGAGATGTGACAAGGAATATGAATGGTGCACCTGGAGATGGTGGATCTGGCACAAGTTTCCCATTCCCTCACGCCGTTTAAAGTATCAAAAAGTAACATTATGTAGCCATTGTTGAAATATTTTCTTTAGTTGTTGCATAATATGTATTGTTTTTTCTTCTTCCTTTCATGAACACTACTATTAAACATTGGGATTTTGCAGCACAACCAAAAGGAACTCTTTGTCTGGTGAAATCTTTATCACATAGTGGTAATACGATCGTTCACATTTGCAAAATATATTATGAGATGTCTATAAGTTCCAGTACATAATATTAAAGACAAATCTAAAACTTACCATAATCTCTCTTGTCTTGGATCTAATGCGCAAAAATGTTAACTCGTCATCTGGGTTTAGTAATCCTACAATATGTGATGCCTTCACTGACAAATCTGATAATGCTACAGCATGAGTCTTTGCTTGCTCATCATCCAATGTAGATTGTATTATAGCTCCTTAGATACGATTTATATATGTTTGAAATTTGAAATACATGATGTTTGCAATATATGATGAAGTGTTAGGTATAAGTAGGTAAGTGTATATCACAAAACAAACAGTGTACCTATCAATACCATACGTACCTCGACGATCCATGATTATAACACCTTCGACACCTTTATGAGAGGATCGACACCTTTATGAGAGGATATACGAGCAACAGTCTCCTCCATTTCAGCCGCTGTTGATTCAGTAGTAGTGGCCGCCATCTTATTGTATTTTAGAGAGATGTTTACGGTATAAGCAGTATGATACACAGTCGTTAATCGCTACTATTCTATAATGGCTACGATATGTATTTGCCCCCTGCCATTTGCAAATTAATAAAGACTATTTTCATTATTGTATAGAAAACTCTATTTTAGGAAAGTGTACGTCACGATGATCTTATGGACCATACCACTCTCTTTTATTGTCGATGTCATTGCAACTCAATATCATACCGACCTGATAATTCACAAAAGAACCTCGCCAACTCTATTTCTGTACTAATACATACAACAACAATATCAAAAATGAAGTTCATCTCAGCACTAGTTATTGCCTCTCTCACTGCAAATTGCAATGCATTTGCACCATCGACACCACTCAATATCCGCACCACTTCTTCATCCACTCCCAGTCAACTACGTATGGTAGCAGATGATGCCAAAGTATGTCTTGTTACCGGTGCCTCACGTGGATTAGGTGCTGCTATTGCATTAGAACTTGGCAAGGCCGGACAGAAGGTTGTTGTGAATTATGCAGGTAGTGAAGATAAGGCAAAGGAAGTTGTCGAGGCTGTGAAGGCTGCTGGTGGTGATGCTATTGCTGTCCAGGCTAACTGTAAGTAGTTATATTGTTGTATGTTTATCTTCGTTTGCATGCATGAGGCTATAATATCTTCTACACCAAAAGATATGACTTGTAAACGATTTTGTGCATATCATGTGCACATATCTTCTTTGAAAAAGTATCTCTATATCAAACTATATCTCAACTCATATCTATGGTTCTTAATATCTATCCTTTTATCATCAATTGAACAATATATCAACTCATAAATAATCAATTAGGCTCCGATCAAGAGAGTATCCAAGCCATGTTCAAAACAATTATCGATGAGTATGGTTCCTGCGACGTATTAGTTAACAACGCCGGTATCACAGCAGATGGATTACTAATGCGTATGAAACCAAAGCAATGGCAAGATGTTATTGATATTAACTTAACAGGTGTATTCTACACTACACAAGAATTCTTCAAACTCGCTGCTAAGAAAAAGAAGAAGGAAGGTGCTGGACGTATTATTAATATTTCATCAGTCGTCGGTCAAATGGGTAACGAGGGACAGGCCAACTATGCAGCTGCCAAGGGTGGTGTTATTGGTCTTACCATGTCAAATGCACGTGAATTCCCAAGTAGGGGTGTTACCGTAAACTGTGTCTGTCCAGGATATATCCGAACTGATATGACAGATGCATTACCCGATGCTGTGAAGGAGGCTGTTATAAGTAAAATTCCATTAAAGCGTATGGGTGAAGCCGATGAGGTTGCTGGTATGACACGATTCTTGGCTATTGATCCTGCCGCTGCTTATATTACTGGACATTGCTTCAATGTTGATGGAGGTATGGCTATTGGTGCTTAAGTATAGGGAAGAATAAGACGCTAGGAGATTTGGAACTTTAACACAGATGGACAAAGAAAAGGCAGTAATTAATGTATAAAGTAAAAGTGCTAGCAAAATATAACTCTTTTTGTTCCAGCTACCTTCTTTGTTGTTTAGTCAGAGTACTCATTGTCATTGTCTGTTTACATAGTCAGAGTTCATCACATAAAACCAGTATACAAAGCTGCTGCAGCACATAGAAATGATCCAGTTTGACAAAGAACTTTTTGAACAGCTGCAGCTTTCTTCAACTTTACCTCCTCTGATGTTTTAGATGGAACTCGCTTTGTCAACCCATTAGCACAAGCAGCAAGGGCCCAAGCTAGAGTTACTCCATAAGCTGGAGAAGCTTGAGAAACTGTCAACCCTAATCCTAGACCGGTAGCCAATAATGCAGAGCTATTTCCCAGTGCAATCAACTTTGTTACTGAGACAGATCTATCAGATGCAAGACTTCCATTCAAATTCACAAGAGTGGCAGCAGAAGTCCAGCCAAAATGCATAGTCAAGGGCAAGAGAAGTTGTGTTAAAAGTGTTGCATCCGATGATGCCACCACAGCAGCTCCAGCTGAATGTACCAATCCTAAACTAGTTGCAGTGCCGGCTAAACAGGCCGCTGATATCCACTTATGCCAACCATTTCCAAAAGTTGGACGGAAACTAGCACACCAGAGTGATTGAAACAAGTTTGCTGCAATGAATGGTGCCGTTATTTGAGGAAGAAGTACTGCTGTTGTTGCATCAGATGATAATGCCTGTGTCAGTACAAAGGCGGCTTCACCAATATATATTGGTGCCCAGATAGCAAATGCCCTGATGATGAAGAGAGATGATGGGAACTTGTGTTAGTACATGTAGTTTGAATAATCAATCAAAACAAGGCAAACTAAGTTCGAATGAAGCAGTCAAATTATCGAGACCACACATTGAAGACATGAATTCACATGATAAAACAATACTAACGCGGACTTTCCAGCCTTCATTGCAGATGATATTTAGTGAAGATATTGGGTGAGATATAAGCAACAACTGGATAACATATGTATTAATCACAATATTGATCCTACGTACCAGCTGGGTTGACCAGTGTCCGATATGGAAGGAGAGGACTATTGGCATTCGGCTTGTTGGGATTAAGAGTTCCCTCCCTCATTGCCTCGTCTTGGGGACCATCTAATCGGCCAGGAATTGAGACACTAATGCAGTTAGTTGCAAATGCCGCTACATTGAGTGTTTTGAGTAGCGTTAATGATACTGATGAAGAGGATAATATACCGTCAAGTATAGGCATACCTATTCTATATTTATATAGAGATATAAAATGGATATCAATCATATGTTAATCGATAGAACAAGCAAAATACATAAGAAACAGAAGTATGGTATATATAATATACTCACGATATTGTAGCGCCTGCAAGTGCTACCAGTGGCGGTTTGTTCAAGTTTTGCAAGCTCATTGTGATATGATATCAATTATCTATTATTATATTGGTTGTTAGTATATTTATGGAAAGGTTATCTTTAAATCCTCTCCATATCTTGTGCTCGCATCGTCATTTTTTTTAGCTAACTCTCTGGCTAACTCCCCCCAAAGTCAAAGATATGTATCTTTCCCAGCTACACCCTGCTAGTGTTACTTCCTCTTCCTCTCTCTACTAAAGAATTCAGTGATAATAATATTGAATAGATATGTCGGGAGGCAGGTTGACTCGTCCACCATTTATAGATCCTACAACGGGTATAGCCTACGATGCCTCTAATAGTGAGGTCGAAGGATACCTGACAAAACAATCGATGTGGCTTCGTGTGAGTAATATATTATGATCAGCCTAGTACTGATGTTATTAGAGATGTTCCTTGCAGATTTGCTATATTTCCTTTTATATTGCATGTATGATAGTTCCTTTTGCGTGTAATTTCTATGATGATATCAAAACTTCACTAACACAACTATATTCTGCATTCTACCTACAATGTATTATCACAACAATAACAACAATATTACATACACAACATACAATACACTATAGGATTGGAGAAGAAGATTTTTTGTACTAAAAGGGTCAAGATTATTCTTTGCAAAGACACCATATGAGGCACCACACGGAATGATTGATTTAAGTAGATGTACAACAGTAAAGTCGGCTGATTTGAAATCACATAAGAAACATAGTTTTGAAATTAGTACACCAGAAACGACATATCTATTATATGCAGATGATGAAAAGGCAAAGGATGACTGGATTGGATCTGTCGGACGTTCCATAGTCCGATGTTCAAGTACCTATGTATCAAGAGGACAAACTAACGGCGGCGGTAGTGGAAATGGAAGACAGGCTGCTGCACAAACAAATGGAGGGTATGAAGTTGATTCCGATTCTAGTTATTCAAATTCAAGCAACAATCCGTATTTCAATGATTAAATAATGAATGGAGTGTATGCGTGATAGAGTATGAAGTTGTGTTATAGTTTGACAATATACCTGGTGTATTGAATGTTTCACATATCAAGCAATTCGTAGCAGTATAGGCAGTCGTTAAACGGAGGAGTATATGTCTTTGTGTTGATGAGCTGAGAGATTAGATGATTTAATGTATTAATTGGTAAGCTTTGGAACGAAGGGTACCTGCTGCGCTTGAAGGCAGTGGTGGATAGGGAAATCCTAACAAATAAACTGATCCCATGAACGACACATATATACTACATAATGCCTTATCACAGGAAGATACAAATCATACTCTCCTTCAGACTACAGAAACAGATACATTGCTCATCTCCCAACTAAATTACCTTCTTCTGGGTGATCATCAGTTTCTTTGGATACTCGTTGTATCGCCGAAATATCTGGCAAATTTTCGTTCCGAATTTTTCGAACAACTCGACATCTCGGCTCAACTACAACTACTGTTGAAACACGGCAATAAACATCACAAATTAGCGGCATCACTTCTTTTATAACCTTTGTTAGTCTTTCATCATCTCACGAGTTTGTTACCCTATTGGATTAATAATGAGCAAGCCATTTAAGGAGGAGCACCCACTCGGTAAGTTGATGTTACATGCATGTGTCAAATTTACATGTGAACTCTTTTAGGTAGAGATGACTCAATATTGAAGAGGCGGTGATTCTATTTGACTATTTGTATAGTGCAATACAATTGTATTATTTGAATGTGGTAAGGAAAGCTACCTCCATCGGCCGCGAGGGATTGCAAACAGGAAGATTCTTTGCAATAGAACAAAATCACAAATATTTATGAGAATTTAGAATTTCATATACGTATGTCGTTTTAACAACATAATCCTCACTTTATCAATATATACAGAGAAGAGAAAGTCAGAGGCAGAACGTATCCGTGCCAAATATCCAGACCGTGTACCAGTAATATGTGAGAAGGCTGATCGATCAGATATACCAGATATTGATAAGAAGAAGTATCTCGTACCAGCAGATTTAACAGTGGGACAATTTCATTATGTAATTAGGAAACGTATCCAATTAGCACCAGAGAAGGCACTGTTTTTGTTTTGTTCAAATACAATTCCTCCCAATGGTAAGTTCATGTTTATGAGAAATACCTTTGCTTTGCTTTGAAGTGGCTTATTGTTTATAATCTCACATCATATTATGTGCTGGTATGTTTCATCACCTTAGCGGCACTTATGTCAACTGTTTATGAAGAACAAAAGGATGAAGATGGCTTCTTGTATGTGCAATACAGTGGAGAATCTACATTTGGTAGTGAATAGATAATCAATTGGAGAACATACTTATAGAACATCTAAAATGAATCTGGGGGGAATATAGGGAAACTTCAAAAGACTATTGGGTTGTCTTTGAATAAAGTATTGTGCTTGTCGGTAGTGTTCAAATATAGAACAGTCTTAAGTTTAGACGAAGTATTGTTGTTATTATCGTGGTTGTATAATATTATGGAGGGATAGATAGAGAATGAAGATGCGGAGTTCTAAACCTCGTGGGTTACACACGGCGTGTATCTGTCGCATTATTGCTAATTGTAAAAGAAATATGATTATCCAAAAGCGTTGGCACTTGCTGTTTCATTGAAACGGTTGGAATTGCTTTCATCTCAGTATCTAAAGAAGTGATAGAGATGGAGCAACTGCTTCTACATTTCTTTTTATTCTTAGACTTAAATATGCTTTGCGACTGCTCTCTTATCTTTCAAATGAATGAATTCAATTCAAACCTCGGAGTTGCTCACCAGATAGAGCTTTATCTGTAGTAGAGACCGAGAGATCTTGGAGAGGTTTTGTTGACTGCGTTAAGGTCGGTAGTCGGTAAACACAATTTAGTTAGGAATCTATTTTTAAGCTAGGTGAACATGATAGAAGTTACATAGAAGATTGAGATAGTAGATATGGTATTGGTATTGTAATTGGTGACAAATCGATGAATAGAACTATGCATACTAATATCGGAGTTTGTCTCCGTAGACAGCGGCCAGGTATTTTCTCTGTATATGGAGGCGGTGGAGCACGAAATATTCATTGTTACTCACCCTCAAGGAAGTGTACATTATCAATACACCATCAACATCTTAGAAAACAGTACCCATCATCTTCTATTAGAAAAATTCTATATGGTGGAAGGCGGTGTCTGACTACTACATCTACTCAGCCTTCAGGAGACTCAAAGATAGGGTTAGGATTAGCTGGTATATCAATGGACGAATTGCTAGCGTTGGCATCATGTCAGCCTACTGCACTTTCTCTTGAAGCAATGTATCGATATGCTCCCAAACGCCGTAATAAGAATGAGCAATCAAATAGTACACATCATGTGGATATTGGTAGATTGCGAAATTCTCAATTTCTACATAAGGAGCTTCCAATCCGAATTGCACAGCGTGCTGTTGATCTATTAACCTTACCACATGGATTAAACCGTACTCGTGAGGTACAATCTGTTGCCAATACATATCTTCAATATTTACAAAACTTAAAAGACTTTCCCATACCAACTAATGCTGCACAAGAACAGGAGTTCACACATGTGTTAAATGATTTTACATTGGATAGGCATTCAATTCCAATGGCTATTGCAAAGGGTTTGCAGAGTTTGAAGGATGAACGTAAAGCTCCGGTAGATGCGCGAAGACTTGCCGAGATGGAGGAGGCATTAAATCGATGTAAGTGTTTATGTGCATATCATGTGCTCATATTATATGACTTCTCATGATGAAATCAAATATCATGTGCACAAATTATATGAAAATATATTGTTTCTATCTTGACTCATCTATTTACCACTTCTCATATGAAATCAATTTAGTCTTTACTGCACGTGTAGGTCTTCGGTTCTTAGTAGAGCATCATGTATTATCAGGTAACGATGAGAATTCAGATGCTTTGTACCGTAAACAATTGGAGTCAGAGGGAGGTTTAGACGATGATGAAACCTATCAACAATTGATGGAGGATGTATCAGAAGAGGATGCTTGTCTAGGAGCTATTCAGAAGAACTGTGACCCCGTGAAAGAGGTTCGAAGGACAGTAGCACGGGTTGTAAAGCTGTGTCGAGAATCGTATGGGCTTGTACCAGAGATTGAAATTGTCGATTGTACTGCTGGCTGCGATCTGCCATTTACATATGTACCTCACCATCTTCGATACATGTTAGCTGAATTGCTCAAAAACAGTTGCAGAGCTACTGTTAGAAAGTGAGTTTTTGCTTCTTGCCTTAATTATATCTCATATTCATCTATTCTCACATCTTCTACTGCTCTTTCGCTCTTCCTCCTTCTATGTATGTATAGCTATCTATCTGGAGCCAACATGCAAAAAGAAGATCATACTAAACACCATAATGACGCAGCTGGAGGAATTCATGATGCTCCATCACTGCCGCCAATCAAGATAGTAGTAACAAAAGGAGAAGAAGATGTTAGTATAAAGATTGCCGATCAGGGTGGAGGAATGCCTAGATCAGTTACAAATCGTATCTGGACATTTGCACACTCGACACTAAGTAAGGAGGGAAGAACACGAGAGGATAAGAACGACTTTGGAAAGGATGAGTTTACCGGTGGTCATATTAGGGGATTTGGGTTGCCCTTAGCTCGAATATATGCTCGGTATTTTGGTGGTGAGGTTACAATCAAGAGCATGGAAGGCTACGGTGTTGATGCTTACTTATACTTGCCTGTCTTAGGTGTTGCCTGTGAGAACTTACCGCAACGAGTTATACATAGTCCTGGTAATCTTGATTCATCAGCAACTATCAATCCGACCAACCATATTGAGGAGATATTAGACGGAGATGGATATTGTGATGCAGGAGAGGAGGAGAAGGATGACTTTTATCAGGATACAAATGTACGATCATTCGACTCAGGCGAGAGATCGAACTTGATAGATACAGTGAAAGATCGAGCTCTGTAAACTAGCCATATCAGAAGAAATGTGACACTATTAGCAAACAATCTATTTGACTTTCTCTTAAACTACCAAGTAGTCTGCTTATGCCAGCCCAAGGCCTCCTTCTAAACACACATACCTTTCTCTCTCCATACATCGTCTCCAATCCTCTCTTCAATCCCCACTTCCCCCTCCTCTCATAATAAAGGATCCAAGTTCAACTCAACAGCACTTGTGGGGTATAAAATGTCAAAACTACCCAACACCTTTGGATGTAAAATACCAAAGGTACCAATAACAACCTCATTACCATCATTCTGATTGGGACTGATAAGTATAATCTCAGCAGCACGTCCTGGGAAGTATGTACCACTAACATCACTCCCATCCTCCTTCAATTCACGAATAGTATAATACCAACCCTCCCTACAATGTACTTGGATATACTTACTACCACTTGATGCTACATAATCTTTCATCGGTGCTACTTCACATAATGTCATGATACGATCGACTAATCCATGGATAACTTCAAATCCAGAAGTTGGTCCAGAATATGTTGCGCATACTCGTCGTGAATTCTTCGCCCCGATGATTGTTTCAGTCACAACATGTTTATCATCAGGTAACACCACATCACTAATCTCGAATAATTTGAACCCATTAGTGAATGACATACTCTTATTATGTTGCAAACACTTCAATAATCCAGGAAGTAGTGTCGTACGGACAACCTCATACTCGACATTGGCAGGATTACTCAAACTGACTGCGGCAGTTACCGGCCGCCCAAGTGCTGTGAAGTTATCGTTTGTGCTACATAATCCGTGTGTTAATACCTCGACATATCCAGCACGGGCAATCTCCTCACGTAATAAGTCACCCAATTGATTTAATGGTTGTTCCCCGCCCACAGTGTGTGTTGTGGGTACTGTCTTTTTGATATTATTGTATCCGTATGCTATACCAATATCTTCGGCAATATCAACTGCATGTAGAATATCGGAACGGGTTGGTGGGACTGTTACCTCAAGTACTGGTCCTTCCTCTTCCTTATCGTCATCAATGATACGTGCCGGTCCCAATTGAATCTTATTACATAATACCGCCATATCCTCAGGCTTGACATTAATACCAATTAAACTATTCACCAACTTGACTGGTGCAGTTTCTTTTCGGGTATACATTAATGGTGTGACATAACTATCTACAATCTCCTTCTCTTCATTAACATAGTTGACTGTCACAGGCTCGACACTGAATGGTTCACTTGAATATTCCGAGAACATTGCCACAACTGTATCTAACACAATATTTGCCTTCGTCAAGTCTGTGGCTGTACATTCAATGAAAACATTGGTAGTATTTAATGTAATACGACTTTGACTACCATTAATAATTGGTGGTAATGATAATACTGCCTCGTTACTATCCAATACTACTGGATATAACTTTGAATTTTTAATAATTGGTACAAAGGGTTTTAAGTGCTTATATGTTACGTTTGTTTCATAACAATCTAATAATTCACTTCCATTAAATGATGTATTTTCGGTGGTATGTGTTAATGGTACAAAGTTAATATCAGCAGGATTACGAGCATCATACACAAAGTTGGGACCCTGAACACTATCTAAATCATGTGTACCAATAGCAACTAACGTGCGATTACGACATAAGTTACGATGTAATTGATCTTGTAATTCAATAAAACTCTGATATCGTACTTCATTAAAAGTGACATTTTTAAGTATGGCACAAACAACGTAGGGACGGATGGTATCGGTATTATTCTTAATAACAGTCATTGTACTATTGGATGTAGGTAAAATGTTGTATGTTGGTGCATCCATATCACCCAAGAAAATTTTAAATGCCCGAACGATACCCTCTAGACATAATAAATCATATCGATTAGCAGGGACATCAATCTTATAAATTACTTCATCACTTAAGGCATTTAATTGATCTTGTGTGAGTTTAACTGTTGAGGATTTAGTTGCCTCGATTTTCTCAGAGGTAACCTCATCTAATTCAACACCAAATTCAAAGGCGAGTTCATCGAATTCATGTTCGGTGTACGTTCGACCTAGTTGGGCGAAGAGTTCGTCTCGTGAGATTGCTACGGTTGGCATATTAGTTTGTTTATGTGTGGGTACTAGGCGCCGCTAATTTGATGCCCTATTGCAATGGCAAATTATGTGTGTGTGTGTAGGCTGTAATTATTATGAGAGTAGAATGGTATCTTTTATTCCACTGTAAATAAATTTTCACTGACGAGCTTGAAGGCGAACAAAAAGGATCTTTGATAGATCGCAATTGAGATCACAATCATCGTTAATATATCAACAAGTAGTATCAATAATATATAAATCATATATCAAGAAGGAAACGATGAAGTTAGTATCAGCATTATTCCTCTTATCAATATCCTCGGCAAATGGATTCTCTTCAACTACTGCAAAGCCAGCCAATGTACCACAAACAAATACAAATGCTGCAGGTGAACAAATCGATCCACTGCTAATCCGTGCTGCCCGCGGTGAGAAGACTGACCGTGTCCCAGTATGGATGATGCGTCAAGCAGGTAGACATATTAAAGAATATCGTGATTTATGTAAAAAGTATCCTACATTTCGTGAACGTTCCGAGATACCCGATGTTGCAGTGGAGGTATCATTACAACCATGGCGTAATTATCAGACTGATGGATGTATTTTATTCTCAGATATATTAACACCACTGCCTGGTATGGGTGTTGAATTTGATATTGATGAGAAGGTAGGACCAGTTGTTAAACCAATGAGAAGTTGGGATGATGTTAATAAGATGCATTTAATTGATCCAAGTACTGCTGCGCCGTTTACTGGTGAGGCATTACGTACATTACGTGAGGAGGTAACACCTGAAACTGCCGTATTAGGATTTGTTGGATGTCCATATACATTGGCAACATATCTAGTTGAAGGGAAAACATCAAAGGAATATTTAGAAATTAAGAAAATGGCATTTACTGAACCAAAGTTATTACATGCAATTTTAAAGAATTTGGCCGAGAGTATTTCAGAATATGCATTATATCAAATTGAGAACGGGGCGCAGTTGATTCAAATCTTTGATTCATGGGCTGGACATTTAAGTCCACGGGATTATGATGAGTTTGCCGCTCCGTATCAGAAGATGATTTTGGATAAGGTATGTATATCTTACTGCTATTTGTATGAATGTGTATATCTTTGATTTGTGATACTTTCTCTGACTATTATAATCTATCAATACAATCCTCACGCCGCATATAGATCAAGGAGAAGTATCCCACAGTACCAACAGTAACATACATCAAACATTCTGGAGCACTTATCGAACGAATGGCTTCCACTGGTGTTGATGTAGTATCACTTGATTGGACAGTTGATATGGCCGAGGGACGTGAACGTATCGCAGCCGGACGTGCCAAGGCGGGTATTGAAGGACCAGGCGGTGTGCAGGGAAATCTTGACCCAGGTGTATTATTTGGTGACTTTGCAACTATTAAGGAACGTGCTGAGGAAATTATGAAAAAGGCCGGCCCCACTGGTCATGTTATGAACTTGGGACATGGCATTGAAGCGGCAACACCAGAGGAGAATGCAGCATACTTTATCGAGACTGTAAGGAATTTCCGTCATGAGTAAGAGACTAACACTGAAGACGTTTTGATAGGGTATACATATGTTATCATTTTGTTGAGCAATCTTAATTGAATAAATAGAACGAGTTAATTGTCATGTCTATGCGTATCATTTTTTGGTAGATTGGACATCAAGCATCGTCTATCCAACATCGTTCTATCCTACTCATATTGGGAAATAGTTTCGCGACTTCCTCATCTCCTTTCTTCACCGCTTTCACTTGTCCCATCCCCTCTTTGTAGATATTACTTATCTGGTCTATTATTCTCATAGAATCCTCATCTAATGTTGCAAAAGGCAATGAGCCTGGCTCTTTATCTAGATGTGCATTTGTTCCTCTATTGATATACACTTGACCTGATCCCGAATTGCCCCCTGCAAAGTTGAGAGCACCTCTAACATTGGATCTGATTCTTACTTCATCAGCACTAGTTGGCAGTGGATCGAGATCTACCTTTAAAAACTTTCTCTGTTTCTTTTCCTCCTCACCTGGTATTGGAGATTCAATTCCAAACTGAACTATAAATCCTTTTATGACTCTGAAGACAAAAGTACCATCGAAGTGTTTAACTGATACCATTCTAATGAACGCATTAGAAGCATTAGGCGCAAGCCATCTATGAACATTGATAGTGAGAGTACCCTTTGCTGAGTTTATACTGCTAGGTGCAAACGGAGTTGTTAGCACACATTTGACAATAACGTCGTGTCTTTCTTCTGTGGTTGATTTTGTGTGTATTGCTGAGGAAGAGGTATTACTATTACTACTACTACTACTCGAGCCATAATCAGATTCGGGAGGTGTTGTAAAAATGATAATAGTAAATAGTAATATTGATATCGCCCAACCTCTCCAAGGCCATTGGCGATGTGATTTCATTAGATATGTCTCTACTAATGATTTATGCAAAATATCTTTGTAAACTCTGAATTAGATATGCTATACTGATGATGTATATAAAATATCTTTGTTCACTTGAGTATATCTTGTGTTCTATAGTGTGCCCGAGATCGTACTAAAACGTCTTATCGTATCGCCGCCGACTTTAATACATGAAATTATGATTTTAGTATATTATAAATCAGCTACTGTCGTGCCATATCATATACTGTGGAGCAATACATTGCCATTGCAACCCTATAATTGTCTTCTGTTCGACAATCAAGGTTTTCACTAGCAAGATTTTTGATTGAAGATGGCGATACAACGTTGATTGCAATTCGAGAAACTCTCTACAAAAGAAGTATACTACGGCGCCGTCCACTGTCGGTAATAGGAGGGTGGGGTTGATATGTGAGATAGGTTCGTGGTAGAAAGAGCCACAGAGGTGATTGGGAGCAAAAAGACTTCATGCATTCTCATTATGTTGGACAAGACCATAAAGCGAAGTCTAATGCCATGACCAAGAGTTCTTCCGTCCATCCCGAGATCAAGCATAATATTCTATTGCAATAGATGATACTTAACATATGATGGATAATATCAAACTTACAAAAAGTATTGAACGTATTGAGCAGATAAGTGATACAACTCCTATGTCACCTCGTGATTATGAGGATATTGTAGATTCGACAAAAGCAGCATCATCGCTTACAACAAGCATTGAACGTATTGAACAGATTAGTGGCGAGACTGGTCCTCGTCCGACATTCGTTGATTGTGAGGATATAGTGGACTCTATAAAAGAAGAAGATGATACCAATGTATCTTTATTCTGTCCAGAATGCAATGCTCCAATTGATTATGATGCACTAGTAACAGCTAGTAACTTTGAGAGGAAACTTGCGGAGAAGAGATTGAAGATGACAAGAGATACAGAAGTATCGTCTTCCGCTACAGAACAAACTACACATGATGACGAAGCACTAGCAATACCAGGCCAAGGCCGAGCTATTGGTAGAGAAACAGAATCACCACATTCACCTACATTCTATCAGGTAGAAGCGACTCTTGTAAAAGATGACAGTATCCGTGAAGAAACACCAGTATATGATGCACAGCCATTAGCAGAGCTTCCTTATTTTAAGAAGCATGCAAAGGGAATCATTGTGTCTATTACTATATTCTTTGTGATGCTCATGGCAATTATAATAAGCTTGATATTGAAAACAAGTGCAGACACTACAGTTGACCCCCCTCAATATTTGAATGATTCATGCATTAGTTATGTTGGCCCAATGTATAAAGCTGACTGCGATGGATGTAGCCCTCCGATTGGAGTTGATGGAAATACAACAATATGTGTGTGGGCTGGTAAGAAGGGCTCAATGGGGAACGAAAGTGTCGACTTCTTTACTCATGCTGATCAATCATTAATAGAAAAGATATCTTCAGACGAGATTGCCTTTAAGACTGGAGGTGTAGAAGGGTCGGGTGTGGCTATCTCTGGTAATTGGGCAGTTGTGGGATCTCCAGAGGAGGTCAACTTCTCCGGTGCGGTTTACCTGTATGAGAAGAACTCAACAGACCAATGGAATCTATCTGAACGCATCGTCCATGATGACCTTGGTGAAGGATATCAATTCGGTAGGTATGTAGACATTGATAACGGCGTGATGGTTGTGAGCTCGTCCGCTTATCAAGGATCTGTGTATGTTTACCATTTGCAAACAGATAATTCATGGTCATTCGAGACGAAGCTTACTCCAATGAGTGCGTTGAATAAAGACTATGGAGGTGTTGTAAAGGTGAAGGGCAAAAGGCTTGCTGTGGGAGATCGTATGTACGGTTATGATCCAGAGGGCATAGTATATCTTTATGAGTATAATGATCTATCTTGGGTACCAGAATCTACCATCACAAATCCCGAATGTGATGGTCGTTTCGGAGTAAACCTAGCCCTGGAAGGGGAGAATGAAATCTATGTAGGTTGCCCAATACAATCAAAGAAGACAGGAGTGGTTTATTACTACTCTTCTGTTGATGGCGCTTATGTATTGCAACAGGAGCTTAGTGCCTCCCATGGCGTCCCTAACAGTAGATTCGGACAAACACAACAGATAGCTGTCGATGGTAACCTCTTGGTCATCGGAGAGCATGTTCAAAATGGGATGGCAACCGTTTTCCGAAGAACAGATATTGACTCGAATTGGACTGAGATTAGTAGCATCGAATCGCCACCGAACAGTACTAGTTACTTCAGTGATCAGGTTGCAATGTCAGGAAATAATCTTGTGATTGCAAGTGCAGATAATTCATATGCTTACAGTCTCGCCGCTTGCTAAAAAAATAAAGAGTAGGTTCACGTTATCATCACATCATGTTCAGAACATAACTATTTACTTCTTCTATTTATACATTCCTTTCAATACTGTCCTGTCCTATATGTCTTACCAATAACTCTCTATCAGGTTAGACTCGCCTATATAATACAACACTAACGATCCTTCTTCATTTCAACTTCTGCCTCGTCACTGAAGTTGTACCCAATAGCACTATCTTTCGACGTCTCTTCTTCGGTATCCACCAAACAATCCTCATCTTCTTCTTCATAATTCCCAGCATCGTCAATTCCAATAGTTCTATTAATACCGAATAGTCGAACACCATTCATGAATGGTAGTTTGGGCAGCATGACAACTGCCCAAACACCTAAATTAATCAATACATAATGATATTCGTACTTGGCCACATGACATGAAGCATGTGCTAATAGCGACGGTACAACATATAATACATCGCGACTTCGTAATTTTTTGACTGCATTTGTAAATGTACCACGTATTGGTGATGACGATTCAACTTTATTTTGATTTGTATCAATCTTCTTATTGGTATATACATGCATGGTAGGTTTACTAACAATTTGTTCCCAGGTAGTCATGGCATTCATTTCTCCTTGCGTACCATCCATATAATCTGCTGGGTTGCCCTTTATCCAATGTAGATATACTAATGTACTTAATCCATGTGAAAGATTAATTAATACCCATGCATTCTTTGGTTCTGTAATGAATGCAAGGAATGTTAATAGGAATATAACAATTGTAGAGATATATGTAAGTAATAGTGCTGGTCCGCCCGCTGCTATCCAATCTGTATTACGATTATGTGATAATTCAAATGGTAATAGATTGGATACACCGCTTGGCTTCATCCTAGGAGGTGATAGTAAATTTGTATTGTTATTATCGTCTTCTTCTCCTTCATCAAAACTTCCAGCCCCTGCACCATATAAACCAGAGTATGTTCTTGGAATTTCTTTTGAGTTGAGACGACTTCGTCCTGGTGATATCAGTGTACCACTTGGTCGACGTTGTTGGTATTGTGGTTCATCATCATTATCATCATCTACAAAGTTTGATGTTCGTCTCTTTGGTGATGGTGGAGCTGCATTCATCTTTACTTGGTATTGTACTTCTTAGATATTACCTTAGCTGTCTCATACCAATTGATTCGTTGTGTCTGTGGAAGTTTGATACCTTTGTTAGTGTTGTACCTAATGTCAATGTAGTACTACAGCCTTTATCCGAAAATATTTTATGTTTGTATCTTATGTGAGTGAACTATTATACACTCCTTTTGCTCATACACATACGCCAAACTAAAAGAATAAAACTTCGTTTATTGGAATATATCCCGCTCTAGAATCAATAGACTTGGTGGTAGCTGATAATCCACGGTTGATGTAATGTTGTAGGTATGTGTTGTATAAATTGGAACTTATTCTGAATTGTTTAGATGAAGTTTCTTATACTCTCATAAATTGAGGATGGTTGATGGTGCGATGACGATTGCATACATGATAGATAGACAGGAGTTGTCGGCAATTAGATTACATATCAGATAGGACATATTGAGTATTACAAATATCTATATTCATATTGAGTTCGACGAACGTCTGGATATAGAATCGAAGAGGATACCATCATTACTTTTTTACATACAATGTGCATAATAATATCATCAATCAACTTCATTTGCTTATTGGTATTGCAACAGACCTATGCATTCTCTGTAGATAATACATATGATCCTAATATGAAGACTAAAATTGCAAGTAGCGTTGCAAAAACAGAGAGAAGAGAGATTGAAAGAGCAAGAGTGGGACGAGAGATTTGTCAGCGATGTATACGACCACCAGAATTATGTGTATGCGAATCATTACCAGAACAATTGATTGATACGTCTACGACTATATTAATACTGCAACATCCAAGAGAGAGGAGACGCAAGTCACTATCAACTGTGCCATTAATGCCGTTAGTAATCAAAAACTGTATAGTAAAGACTGGGTATAATTTTACACCAGATGAACTTGATTTGGTAACAGATTGTATTGATAGTGGGCAGAAACCTCTACTGTTATTTCCTGGAACTGATGCTATATCACTAGATAATGATCAGAATGGAAATGATGGTATTGTTGAGAATCTGCAGAGTGAAGAGCAGCTGCTCATATTGGTAAGTACCTTTGTGATGATGTATATGTTTTGACAAGGATAGATCCTCACATAATTGATGTCTTCATAGCTCGATGGAACATGGTCAGAAGCAAATCGAATGAGAATGCAATCTCCTGAGCTCATGAGTGTATGTCAACAGGTACAATTTCAATCAGAGAGTGAGTCTTTATATCCCGACTCACTCCGCAAAGAACCAGAAAAGCACTGCCTATCAACATTAGAAAGTTGTGGACAAGCACTCATGTATCTTGAACCTTCTATTGAAAGTGCAAAAAGAGCAAAACAAACTTTAGAAGGGGCCATGAGATGCATGGTTGAGAAGAGGATAAGTGTTAGTGAATCTAGAGATAGGGAACCTCGTTGGGAAGGCTATCAACCAAAGAAACGAATATATGATAAAAACAAACAGCGGAATGAAATAAAGAAACAACTTTTCAACTAAAATGATAGTTTAAATTGATGATATCATCTCTAGCCACTGTAACGCACTCGAACAGATATCTTAGCAAGCTCTTCCCAAATATACTCTTAACGAAGTTGCGCGTACAGATCATTAAAGTTATCAGCTTTACCGTCAGCCCCCATGGCACTAAAAGACATATCATATAATGCATTAGCCTTGGCAGCCTCCTTGTCTCCGCTTCTACCCTCACTCTGGGCGTAATATTGCTCCAGTTCTGCCTGTTGGGCCTGTACTGCCATTTGTTGTGCATACTCTGTAAAGCTTACATATCCATCACCATCATGATCAAAGTCCTCAAACTTGGGATAGTCTGCCTCTGTTAATCCAGGATAATTTGCTAAATAATTCTTAACATATGACGCAAATTCAGTACGTGAAATTCTATCATCACCATCCAAATCTGGCTGTTTAAATTCATCATATTCTCTTTGTAGATTTTCCATCTCATGATCTTCATTTGTTTTTGATAATGTACGTTGTAATTGATCATTATTCATTTGTAATGCAGCCTTTTCTTCTTCAAGTTTATAAACATCATTGTAATATTGTGTATATAATGTCTTTTGATCTTGTTGATGTTTCTTCTTTAACTTTTTGGTAGCACGAGATGAATGGATCTTAGCCCCGAGGAAGTATGATGCAGTCGATGCCATGGCCATTTGAGCAATACCAAATCCACCACCACCTTGTCTATCTTGTTTCATTGCATAATCTGAGTATAAGTTGTCATTATCCTGTGAGTAATCTTGATAATTATCATAATCTTGTGCCGTAGATCTATTTGCAAATGCTGCCAGTGATAGTATTATTATATTGGATTTCATGGTATATGATGTAGGCCACTGCTTTAGTTTTATATCTAATAGATACAAGGGTACGATATATGATATTACGTATGCCGCTATAGTATTACCAGTGTATATTGTTATGTGATGTAAAGACATGATGAGTGGAAATGTGGGGTGATGGTGGCTTGCAATTACCTTGTTAAGCTGAAATCATTTGAGATATCTCTGAGGAATACCAAGTTTTATCGAAGCATTTATTAAATGCTTTTGATTTTCTCAGGTAAACTACGCGTGGCACTTTCTCCCCCTCCCCCTCAGCATATCGAATCAAACGCACGACGAGTATAACTCTATGCAATTGCTCTATAGACTATAATAGCCTATAATAATAACAATGAGAATCATAAAACTGCTAGTGTCAGTTGCAATATTTATTGCTACATCAACAACAGCACAAGATTATCAAGATTATGCTGACGGATATGAACAACAAGATAACTTATATGAAAATTATGCTATGAAGCAACAGGAAAAGGGTGAAGGTGGTGGAGGGTGCGTTATTATATTAAATTGTTTATATTTGATGTATGCATTAGTCTTTTTACATATCTTATGCTCATTGACTCTCTGCGGTATCCTTCCTTCATGCAACTTGATTATACTCATCACATCATACAATAATGCAAATCATAAACATCAACAACTCAATATAACACAGTATGGGATTTGGCAAAACAATAGGAGTATTCGGTATATCATACCTAATCGGTGCCAAGATACACTCTG
>Ga0075437_11963_pt1 | contig 27460 bp, 24 predicted proteins | sample MintriMetagenome_FD_74266 | JGI IMG/M metagenome (GOLD analysis project Ga0075437, IMG submission 74266) | Marine eukaryotic communities from Monterey Bay, USA to study complex ecological interactions - Minidiscus trioculatus and... | ecosystem: Environmental > Aquatic > Marine > Unclassified...
CATCACAAACAATCTCAGTTTCTTCTAATATTAACTTGCCATGCTTGAATAACTTTGGACAGTCAAGGACCAATGTTTCATATTCACCACCCTCTCCTGCTGGATGCATACCAAATTTCTCTTTAAGTGCATCTAATATCCCTCTATCACGCAATTCTCTTAATGACTTCCCCAAGTGACGATAGGGCATTAACCCCGGTGGACACGCCACACGTACCAATACTGCATCAATCTCACCATCATCTAATATTGAATTAAGTATACTCCGTTGTGATGCCATTCTCCATAGGTAGGATAGTGATGTGAGGTTTAATCGAGAACAGACATTTTCAATACGTGTTCGTTGATAGGTTGATAGTATTGCACCGGATGATACTGCTGTTATATCTGGATGTTCAATTTGTATCTGTTTAAGTAGGAGATATAGATCTTCAACTTCATCTGATACACTGCCATCAACTTCATCATCACCATCATTAGCATCATATACCAAAGAAGTATTCTTACTCCGTCCACTAATCGTTCGAACATAGAAGGGTACACCAATACATTCCTCCACTTGCAATCGCACACTTTCCGATCCAGCAGTTTGATACATGTATGACTCCTCCTCAAGATTATGTTGTTGAGATGGAGCGAGATGTGCACAACATACCAATTCATGTCCATTTTGTATTGCAAGTAATGTCGAGTAGATACTGTCTTTACCGCCTGAGACTAGGGCGACAAACTTCATGTCTGATCTTAGCTATGCCCTACTATTTCTTATACTACTACTTATATGATAATATATGACATGGTTCGTGCAGTAGCAACTCCAGAAAGTAAGAGACAAGTATGTAGAATAGAACTCAAGGTGAATAGTGAATATTCAGTACGATATCCCACCCATATTTTTTCAGTATTAAGATTATGCATGTACGACTTACTCATTATTCATTATTCAATTATTCAAAGTTTATTGAGTGAGGGTATTACAATAATCGATATAACCCCCAATAACATATAAACCATGATGCTAAAAGGTCTTATATATACCTGCCTTGCCGTCAGTGGCACTGCATTTAATACAGGTAGTATCAACTCTAGATATTCCACCAAATTATTTACTAACAACAACACAGAGATGAGCAAGTATCACGACGAAGTGCATTATCAAAATTCTTAGTTGGTACCGCTGCAATTACATCAGCTATACAACAACCTGCTATTGTAAATGCCGAAGATGCTCGTAGAATTGGTAAAATATCAGGCAGTGGTCTGGTGTTTAAAGATACTTTAGTGGTAGATAGCTTCGATGACCCCAAAGTAAAAGGTATGTGTTGGGTTCAGAAGAAAGAAGTTCTATTGTCATGTGTATGTGTGCACATTATGTACTTCATTCTTGATACCTGAAATCTTCTCAAACAAACATCTTATTTGCTTTATTTTCAAAGGAGTAACATTGTATGTCTCAAACTTTGAGCGACCATTAACAGAACGTGTACAGAAAGATTTCTTCACAGAACCCAGTTATGCTAGTGTAACAGCCGTAAAGACAGGACCCATCGAAATTGCAGATAACATAGATAAATCTGAGAAAGGTGAACCAGTATTCAAAGAGAGCAGAAGTCTTCTTTTTAAAGAGCTTCGTGTTCAACGTATCTATGACGAGGAGAAAAAGGCTGTTGTTTATATCTCATTCAATACTCGGTTGGATAAGATAGTGATGATGGCGTGGGTGTTCTAAGGATATCAAAATGCAGTGTAGAGAAGAAGAGTACAACAACAACATCATTATGTGATATTGAAGATGGCATTGAGAAATGTCAGAGACATGCAACAGAAGAGGTTCATAAATCAAAAGCAGATCTATCGGTAAAAAATGGTACTTCAATACAAACAACACCAGATATCGATCAGATTCATCAATCTATGAACTTACCCAATATCAAAATGATGAAAGGAGGACTGTGTCACATCTCCGCTCTACTCTCTCCAATAGCAGCAGAAGCATGCAATAACGACGAAGCACAAGCAGCTGTACAAGAGTTTCTCTCTATACAACAAATGTTACAAACTATATTATCAAGACTATATCCAAATGACATAACGAAAACATCTCCACAAGATATACTTTATGTACACTTGTATCTTTCTGAGATATCACACTTTGCCAAGATCAACCAGCATTATCAAGAGTTCTTTGGTACACAACTACCACCCAGTCGATCATGTGTCGCTGTAGGAAAGAGAGCCTTGCCTGGAGGTCGAAGGGTAATGATGGATTGTATATTACAACGCGGATCTGGTGGATACTTGCGTAGTAGTAGTAATGTTGATGGTGACAAATGTGATACATTTCTCGAGAAGGCTCTTCAGAACAAGAATCATTCACTTCGAAAAACACTACATGTACAATCAATATCTAATTGGGCACCTGTATGTATTGGTCCTTACTCGCAGGCAAATGTGTTGCGCTCCTCGTTGGTGTTTCTAGCAGGGATGATAGGTTTAGTGCCACAAAGTATGAAATTGATCCAGCCAACTTATTCAGAACTCACCAGTTGGGAAGTTCAACTATACCAAAGCTGGAAGAATGCAGCATCTGTTCTTGATGGACTCGAGGATGGTGGAGGGAGACTTGATGATTGCTTGGGTGGCTTGATATACTTTTCATCAGACGTTCTACAGTCACTAGTGGCTAATGATGATACGAATGAACACAAGAGCTTCCCTTGGAAAAAGCTTTGGAGTACCGCTCAATGTATTAGCAATAATGCTCTCTCCAATAATGCCAATGTATTGATGGGAAGTGTTGATGGCGTTGTGGGAGAAGAGCCTCCAACTGACGCAGATCCTAGCCTATATGATGAAAATGGCGTCCTATATGGCGGCTATGAAGATGAAGAAACTTGGAGAGAAATATCAGGAGTGGAAGCGTCGACTTCTTCATTTTCGCCATCTCCAACTGTGCCCTTGCTCATGGTTTGTCTACCAGAACTGCCAGCAAAAGCGGAAGCAGAAGTAGAATTGATACTTGCTTCTCGACGTGCAGCATCATGTTTGAATGTATGCAACAGCTCGGTAATCAGCTCTAAAGTTGAATATGAAAAGGGTAAATCTACATTACAGATAAATCAGGGTCTTCTATGGAATACAGGATATGATGATAACAACAACTCGTCTCATGATTGTAGTGATGCTGCTTCATCCAGTATAGAAATAACATCAGTATCAAGACTTGTGGGCCTTGGCTGTGCATGTGTATCAACAGTAATGGCAAAGTGGAAACCAAACAACACATCGACATTTACAGATGCTCTAGATTTACCCGACGTCGAGAAGATTCTGAGTAGTATGATTGATGCCTCGATCAACAATGCAAAAGGCGAAGGCGAGTTGAGCTCGTTGTTTACTATTGAAGATGTACTGAATGTACGCTTATATTACAAGGCAGCTTCCGTCTCACAAAGAAAAGAAGACAATGGTAATGGGAAAGTTAAAGTTGATATGATTGATGATGGATCAACTCTTCGAATACATCTACATTCAGTTCTTCGAATGAAAGCAAGCAAGTCGACGAATAGTAATACGATTGATGATTCTACAAGTATTCCAGCATTTACTGTAGTACCTGTGATCGGCATGCAGCTCTCACACGAGACTTCACTAACGGAAGAGACAAGTAGCACGCCAATGCTTGCCATGCAAGTGACAATAACTGACCTAGTACGAATGGAGAGTGAGATGTGGATAAGAAACAACAGGACATATAAGTACGACAATTAACAATTAAGCAATTGTCTGCTGCTATTATGCACATGCTCTCTTTTCGCCTGTTTCCATACTTGCACGGACCTAGTTGTAACTTATAATTCTGTTCACTAAAACCTACACTCAACTATGTGTGAGTTAAAAGGCATACTGACACTACGCTACGCACAGGGGTGCGAGTCAGATTGTATGAGATACCAAAGGATACACTCCTAAAAAAATGACATGACAAGATGCTAGCCATTGCAATACAACACCGATAGTTGATAACCAATATAAGCAATTTGATAATAGAAAGATAGAGAATTTACTGATGTATGGCTCCTATTAACAGGGGGTGTTGTTTTTAGCACCAAAGAGATAAAAATATCAGAGTTAGAAGAAGAGAGATAATAAATTACCTAGGTACATTGTCATATAAATGGGAGGGTATCATACTATGGCATTCATACAAATCAGAGGAAAGACAAAAGATAAACTGAACAGAGCATATACCTGTCATGCTTTTATGATAGATGATGGAGTGTTTAGTAGTCGTCCATCGTCTTTGGAAATGGTATCTTCTACAAATAATGAAGAAGTAGTATCATCATTTATGATCTCAGATATAAATGGTATTGATACAACAACAACTGATATACTAAGTACTCAAGATATTGTAATTGGGACGATTCTTGCATTTATACTTGCTTTTGGATGGTCATACCTAAATGGCCAATCATCTTCCACAAGTTTTGTATCTTGGCCATCAAAGAACGGAGATGATACATTATCAGAAGATATCACCACCTCAATCAAAGAAAGTGACAATGAAAATACATTTGATGCAGAAGATTGGAAAGAGATGAGTAGAGAAGAGAACTATGTTCTATACAACACAAAGATACGACAATCAATAGATGAGAAGAAACCGACACAACAACTGGACGAAGTAAAGAAAAAAGAGAACAAAGCTGTTCTGATAGCGCTATTGGTGCTATTTATACCAATTTTCTCCATTGAATTCTTCTTTGCTCTCTCCCGTCAGTTTGTATGATGGGGATTAGGCGGAGAGCAAATAGTGATTAAATTATGTTCTCCCATATAGTATAGAATTCTTTGCCCAATATCTTTTTGGACAATCATATAACCTCTAGACTTCTGCAGTACACTAAAAGATTTCAAATGACATATGCATTATGGTTTTAATGTACACATTTCTAATTACCTTTCAGAATAACAGTCCTCACGAGGGCATCTCTAAAATCCAAAACAATAGACAAAGCTCATCCAAACAACAAATCGAGGGCTTCTTCTATATAAATATAATACATATAATACCCTACCCATCATATAGGGAGGGTGTCAATCATCTTCTTCATCATCGCTTGCCCCCAATATCTCATCTTTCCATGTTACTGATCTCTGTGATCCTATACTTTGCAGTCTCATCTTTCTAAATGATGAGTCTAAATGTATATTAGTTTCACTCTGAGTATATTTTGGTATATCCTTCTTGTCATCCTTATCTTGTATATCATGCAGATCCTCTTCCCCTATCGATTTATTATCATCGTCATCTTCAAAACTTGACAATATATCTCCGATAACTGCGGCACCTAGACCCTTTCTATTTTTTTCTACAAAACTAACATTCAATCGTCCTCCTTCTGTTGCTGCTGATGATGATATACTACCATCACCACCACCTGTTGTTCTATTTCGTATTAAGGAATGGGACATTGAAGTACTTAAAGAACAACCTGGTCGTTGTCTAAGAGACGATGGTTTCCTCCGCTGCGGTTGCATTAATTCTGACGATCCCATACTGCCTGTGCTTTTTATTTTTCTGCTTATTGTTGGTTTTATTTTTATATCGGTTGGTTGGGATGTCATTATCATTATATCACCTCTATTCCTCGATGTCGATATATTGATTCTTTCTGAAATAAGCCCAATGAATCAATACCTATCAACATTTAACTCATTCCTCTGCTGATCGTAAGGATAAGCTTACTCTTTTTGCCGAAGCTAATAATGCTAACAACTAAAGAACTTCTCCACCTCTATTCTTGCCAATCACCTCTATTATTCCTCGACTATTGATTATTTCTTAGCAGCTTGTTGATATCAAACATCTATTATACGATCAGCATCAACATCATTACGATCAAATTACCAAGATTTGAGTCTGATTGAGAACATTTGAGGTCATGTGACTCCACAAAGTGATAACCCCGGAGGTATCCTTATTTCATTTCTCCCTCCGACCTCCATTGCACTGCCGACCTCTTTAATCGATTGTATTTACTGCACTACTCTAATCACCATTGCAATGGCCGCTAAAACACCCAAGTACGTCAACCACGACGGCTACTTAGTTGCTGGCGGGTTTCCCGTCGAGGGATTTAGTAGCGGTTTGAGTTATAGAGCTCAAGACAATGATTTGTTCATACAAACTTATCCAAAAGTAGGTGATTGACCCTGTTGTTGTGATGTGTACCTATACTAATACCAATTGTCTTCATATATATTCCCCTCATAGTGTGGTACAACTTGGACGCAACAGTGAGTTTATTTTTATATGATATGCTCATAATATTTTTGTATCTTTTTACACTTTATCTTATACTCATCTTCTATCGATTGCAATAACAAAGTATCGTATATCTAATACTTAATAATGGCATACCACTACCACCCGATGAACGTCTTGATATAGTATTTCCTCATTTAGAAGAAGTGGGAAGTGAACATATACAAACAAAGGCTGCAATTAGAGGTGGATATCGATTGATAAAGACACATCTACCTTACAATCTTGTGAATCAAAATCCAAATACAAAATACATTTATGTATCAAGAAATCCAAAGGATGTTGTTGTATCATTCTATCATCATACAGTTGGATTTCCCAAGCACTATGACTTTGCTGATGGTCAGTTTGATACATATTTTAATCTCTTCTTGGAAGGTAAAGTTGATCATGGAGATTATTTTGATTTCTTGAGGCAAGCACTAGATCATAAAGATGATCCCAACATACTATTCTTGAGGTATGAAAAAGGGAGGCAGAATACAAAAGAATACATATTGGAGATTGCTAGATTTCTTGACGAGTCTATATATCCAGGGAAGTTACTTGCAGATGATGAAAAGATATTAAAGCTGGTAATGGAACACTCATCACTCGAAAGCATGAAGAAAGATCCTCAACGATGGTGCTCTGCACGAGACGGATATGAACCCTTCATTCGAAGTGGCAAAACTGGAGGCTGGAAAGAATTAATGTCAGAAGCACAAGCATCAAAATTACAACAGAAGCTAGATGAAACCTTTACAAAGGAAGAACTACAATGGCTGGGAGAGCAATATCATTAGAACATACTTAAACGAGATGGTTGTTTATAAATAATAACTATTTATCTTTACCAGTATCTGGTCCACTCTCCTTGATTTTGTATAGACTTTTCAAGTAGCGATTCAATACATCAATCTCCACTCGTCTTAGTTGTGCTTTCATACCATCATCAATGGCATATCTATCAGCATCCTTACTCATGGGCTCGAGTTCAATATATTGTGCTGCTGGATACTTCATTCTTATCTCCTCTTCAATATGACGCACTTCCCGTTCAACGGCCCGCATCACATCTTCTGCATACCAGCTCAACAAAACTCGTAAGTCTTTATCCAATGAATCTCGTGCATCAAAGAACTCACTTTGATAACGCGGTAAAAGTTTGGCTGCAAGAAATGTACCATCAAAGTCTACTTCTGCTTTGTATGAAAAGGTATCTGGACCTGTCCACTGACTTTGTACCGAGTAGACATTATCAATACTCCGTCGTGAGAGAATAATCTTCTCGATATCTTCTCGGGTTGCCTTATCAAGTCCTTGACCAATCAGAAATCTATGATTGACATTTGCTAGCGCCATCCCCATTGCTGCGAGCAAGCCAGAGATGCATACACCAGCCATTCCATCAAATACGGGGTTCATTGTATACTGAGTCATACCTATACCGCCAATAGCCAGCACAACACCCAAACAAGCAGCTCCATCTTCCAACAAGACTGCCAAAGTGGCTGGATCTCGTACTTTAGTAGTAGCATACTTCCAAAAGGACATATCTTTATTCCCTTCGATACTCATACTTCCTCTAATCCCTTGAACAGTCTTTGAGAAAACATATCCATCTACCGCAAAGCTCATTAAAAGGACACCCCAGACTTCGTTAGGTACCTCACTTGTCATACTCGGATGCATTAGCGACTCTACAGCATGTGTCATGGAAACACCAGCACCAAGAAAAAACGTTCCCAATGCACTAACCAATGCCCAAAAGTATATAGCTTTACCATATCCATATGGATGACTCCTATCGGGGGCATATTGTGAACTATTCAACCCCACAAGCAACAATGCTTGATTACCACAATCAACAACTGAGTGAACAAATTCAGATAACATTGCAGATGAACCACTAGATAGTGCAGCTGCTAACTTGGCGGCAGCGATTATAAAGTTACCACCTAGCGCTCGTTGGACATTCTTCATTGTAGTTGCACGAGATTCTGATTGTGTGTCCTGTAACTTCTTCTCAATTGCACGTCGTCGATCTAAATGACTTTTTGGATCTGATAATGTTGCATCAGTTGGGGAGAATTTGTATGTGTATACAGGATGTTGTGATGGTGGAGGAGGTATTATATTGTCAGCAGGTTGCATCGTGGTTGATGATTCTGTATCAATCTTCTCATTCTTTGTAACAGATTGGGTATTAGCTGAAGTTTGTGTTGACTTTTCATCTTTTGTAGCAGATGTTTTGCTACTACCTTTGGAGGAAGATTCATATGCTTTGAGTTTTCTATTCAATTCATTCTTTCCAAAGTTTTGTCGTTTCACAAACAATCCAGTATCACCATCTAACATTAACTCGTTACCTTGTAGATAGTCTGCAAAGTCATCTTGTGTTTTCTTTAATTGCTGAGTTCTTTTTGGTTTTGTTATTTGAGATGTTGATGTTGTTGATGATTCCATATCATCTACCTGTGATTTAATAGCATCTATATATTCCTTTGGTACATTTGTCTTTTTCTTTCTATCTATTGTTAGCTGTTGCTCTTCATTTGAAGTGTCTGTAGATTCATCTGAAGTGTTGTTAGTGTTGTTTTCAATATCATTAGTAGGGTTGGGTTTTGTTTCATTAGCCTCGCTGGCAAACTTCCGGATCTGGTTACTTCTATAACTATATTTCCAACCATTTATATTATTGTTAAATGAGGAGAACTGGCAGTCAATAGTATCTGTTGTGCGTCTCCGTATGCAGCCACTGTGGTTTTGGTTTTTATTGCAATTATATTGTGTCAATCTACCGACGGATGAGAGATATGTTCGCCGCCCTAAGGTTATTCTATCACCATAGTGATATACTGATAATGTTCTTATCGCTGCCCTCATATTGTATTGTACTGTGAGAGATTATAGAGAGGTACTGAACAACAAACAATAACTTGATACTACCAGTAGTCAGTAGTTTGAATGTATTGCAATTGCAGAAGCGTGTGAAATCTGATTCGTCGATATACTGTGTGTTAATAATACGAATTGATTTATCGCATACCGATACTTCTGATTGATTGGATAATCTAATAATATAATAACAACTGTAACAACCATTGCAAATTGCAACATCAGTAACGAGAGTACAGAACCGGTATCCTGTTCAACTCACCAAACTCTCTCGAAGCGGCCCTTTTGAAACAATAACCATATATCCATAACCATAACGATTCGTATACCAACAATATACTGTTTAGATCAGTTTTTAACGGTCTATCCATTTCTGAACTTGTTGCGCTGATCCAATCATTATATCCTGTGATCTAAACAATAATAATGTCAAATCCTAAACCCTTCTATTCAACAACACCTTTTGCGGTAGGTGGGTATATGCTCTGCTCCGCCACTCTCCTGATATCAAACAAATATGCAATCTACAAAGTAGCAGCTCCATCCTTTATATTATTCTCTCAACTAATGGGTACAGCCATTGTTGTTAAAACATTTGCAGCATTAGGTAAAATTGAATGTGATGGATTAGAAAAGACAAAAGTGAAACAGTTTCTACCAGTGGCACTTATATTCCTGGCAACTATATTTAGTAATATGAAAAGTTTACAATATGCCAATGTTGAAACATTCATGGTATTTCGATTCTCGACTCCATTAGTTGTTAGTATTGCTGATTATCTATTCTTGGGTAGGAAATTACCAAGTCCACGTAGTTGGACATGTTTAATTGCATTATTAGTTGGGGCATTAATGTATGCTAATACAGACTCGGCATTTCATGTCAAGGGATATACCTTCTGTGCTATTTGGTATTGTATCTTCTGCTTAGATCAGATATACTTGAAACATATTACAAATACAGTCAAAATGCAGAGTAATTGGGGAAGAGTATTCTATTCAAACTTTTTGGCCAGTTTGCCATTGATCTTTACTTTTATTAATGATGCAGAGGAAATTACAGCATTAAAAAACATGTCCTTTTCAGCTGGTGTGGCAGTATTTATTAGTGTGGCACTAGGTGTCGGTATGAGTTACTTTGCATGGATGGCAAGATCACTCTTATCTGCGGCAAGTTTTACAGTTGTGGGTAATACATGCAAGGTATTAACAATTGCAATCAATGTATGTTTATGGGATAAGCATGCTTCTCCAGTTGGTATTGCATGCTTAATGTTTTGTCTCGGAGCTGCCTACTTTTATAAACAAGCTCCGATGCGAGCTGATGCCAAAGATTCAGATGATGCAGGAGTTGAGACGAAACAGTTACTACCCAAGTAAAGAAAGAAGTAGTCTAGAGGCTGAATATATGTACCATAATGATTGAATAATGGATGAGTAAATAGCTTATTCTTATCTTAACTTATAATCCAGCTCTTTTTAAAATATCATACACAAGCTTACTCTTCTTCAGTTTATCATAATACACATCAGCTGCCATTTGTTGGAGAGCAATACCATAGCTTGGATATGAATGCATGACTGTTGACATCTTATCAAATGATAGTTTGGCGTCCTTTGCAACGGAGAGTTCTGATATTAATTCCCCTGCAGCTGGTGACATAATTGTGGCACCCAGTATTTGCTTTGTCTTTGTATGGTATACTATTTTGATAAATCCATGAGTATCTGTGCCCTCGCATACAGCTCTATCAACTTTTGATAATGATCGATGGGATATTGATACTAAATCTTCTCCAAGTTGCTGTTTTGCAGCTTCTTCTGTGAGTCCGAACGAGGCGATTTCTGGATCTGTAAAAGTTGTAGCCGGAACCTGAGATAATACCCCTCTATCTTTTAGTGGTAGGAGTATGTTCCTAGCCGCTATGGCACCTTGATATCCGGCATAATGAGTGAACTGTCGATCTCCCGTGCAATCACCAGCTGCAAAGACTCCCTTGATTGAAGTCTGAAGATTGTCATCAACTCGAATTCCATTGTTCGAGTTGATTTGAACTCCAATGTTACCGAGGCCCAAGTTTTGTATATTTGGTACTCTACCTGTGGCCACTAATATATGATCTCCGACTATTGTATCTTCAGAATCTGTTAATGCTACACTTATTAATCCATCATCATCACTTTTTGATACTGATTCAACTCTTTGATCGCAAATTACTTGTATTCCTTCTTCTTCAAATACTTCTTGTAACTCAGTCGATGCTTCAACCTCTTCTGTTGGTAATAGTCTATTTGATGAGATTAGAGTAACAGAACAGCCAAGTTTTGAGATTGCTTGTGATAGTTCACAACCAATTGGTCCTCCGCCTACTATAACTATCCTCTTTGATGACACTTTTTGTTTTGAATTCTGTTCTATAGATGAAAAGAATTCATTCCACACATTTTCATATGTCCAATATGGTACTGTGTCCAACCCTTTGATATCAAGTTTTGGGTTGCGAGGAGAAGCTCCTGTTGCGATTACTATCCCATGCTTTGCAACGAGTTGATATGATGTATCATCGGACTCATTTGATACGTCTATAGTTTTCTCATCTCTAAAGGTTGCCTTTCCCTGAGCTAAGTCAATACATAATGATTCCAATACTTTTGGACTATCATCTTCTTCATATATTCGATTTCTCTTCTCGTCTATATCTTTCTTGACACCTTGAAGCATTTTGCGCAGAGCTGTATCGTCTATTTTGGAATCTCCGTATTGCTCATTCATTTGTTGCCATGTATATGCTCGTTTTGCAGCGGAAAGTAGCGTTTTTGAAGGCACACATCCAGACCACGTGCAATCCCCTCCAACTTTATTTGATTCTACTAAACATACCGATTTATCAAAGGTTGCTGCAAATTTGGCTGCAGTCAACCCAGCGGATCCTCCTCCAATCACTATCAAATCATAGGTTGTCGATGCAGATGCCTTGAGCGATACGGGCTTATTCTTCTTACGCCTTGTACATCTCTTCCAAACTTTCATGTGTGATGTTTTTGTTGATGGATGCAAACTAGATGTGACGCAATTATTTGCTGAAGACGGAGGTGAAACAACAAATGCATCAACTCTACTTATGACAGATAACCAACATGCGATATATATAGAGACGAGATCTCTCCTACTCATGGCAAACATATGCTGTTTATATTATATTATGATGTCCATTAGTAACACTAATGAATTTCTACTCTACTCTCATGGTATGGTAGGATACCTACCACCCCCAGCTTTGCAAAAACAGAACATCTGCTCAAACAGAGATTGGAAGACAGAAGCGGAGACATGTGAGACCGGCAAGACAAGGCTTTGGAGGAGGAAATAACATGTTCAGTATCTTTGCAGGTGCGGCTGGTAGACTTGATAACTCGTCAACTTATATAGCATGATATAGTACTACCTACAATCCTCTACACTCCTGTGATTCCTGACCATCAAACTACATATATGTGACTTCAAGTCGAACATATAACGAGCCGATAGTCAACTACTCAGAGTGATCAGATTCCTCCTTGCCGCCATTCTCGTAATCAGAGTCTTCGTCACTGTGACGAAACCCAATTTCAGCTCTCTTCCTCTTCTTCGACTTCTCCTCCTCTTCATACAAATCAATGCACCCTCCTGCGCAACCTCCTGGAAATGGCCAATCAGGGAAAGGGATAGGCATGCCTCGTTGTTTGGATACCCTTTTCTGAGTATTGAGGATCTCAATAGGCGTACGATTGATTCTCGTCCAGCCAATCTGTTTCGTCTTCTTCTGAGTACTGACGACGTTTGTACGAGAGGCTGCCCGAGGAGTATTCTCAACTCGAGTTGTTGATGGCTTCATTGACTTCTTTTGAGAAGAGAAGTTACGAGCAAGCTTGGGCTGGGTGACTTTTACGGACTCATCATCATCATCATCATCATCATCATCGGAAGAGATGCCATTGTTATCCAACTCAGAGTATTGTTTAATCCTCTTCAATTGTAACTGCTTCCTCAATTCTTTCTCACTTTCCTTGGTGTAACGTTTTACTCCAAGATTCATACCACCGGCACCCAAGTCAACACATGACGAGAGCTTAGACGAACCTGCGGTCGACACGGATCGAGGCTTGTTTCCATTGACAAGGGAGGTAGATGGCTTGGGTGTTGATGCTGGTTTACAACCGAGTGAGGTATCAATTTCAGTCACATCCTTGGCCTATTGAGGATTGTGATTGGGAGAAATAGTATGAGATAACATGTTTTTCATAGCAGTTAGATCAAATATATTACACAGATCCCCAACACAACTCACCTTCGGCTTGGCTGCTGGTTTGCGGTTGTCCACAGGCCCAAGGGGGGCATCGTCATCCTCACTATCCGAATCGATTACAATCGTCTCACCTCCCATAGTCGAAGCGGCCGCGGCTGCAGCTGGTGGTGCAGCAACTGGTCGAAGATCCGTCCTACTACGACGCATCTCCTCCAAACGTTTCCTGGTCATGATACCTCGGTTGGTGGCAACAAGTTCATTCGAATCAATATCATAATCTGTCTCTTTGTCCATATCACAGTCCATACGGACAAAACGAGATTTGACAACTTTATCCATTGATAGCGTCGTCTTGGTGAAACGATCGGGATCGGCACTGCCAATGCTGAAAGTCATACGAAGGACACTACTTGCAGTGCATGCCCTACTGATCTTTGCCAGTAGATCACAATTGTTACCAATCAAGTTCCCTTTTACCTTGACTTGATGAAAGTCATTATAATCAAAATCACATTGATTATAAATCAAAAGCTCAACATCAATGCACCAACACTTGGTACCATCTTCGTTGAATTGGTATGCCCCACCCTTCTTGATGAATCGCTTGAGTGGCTTGATCCACTTGGAGTTCATGAATTCAATTGACCTTGGAGCACCGGCCCCAGCATAACAACAGTTTGGGTCTCCGGCTTCGTGGTAATGATCAATAATAGCCTGCGAACGTTCACTGAGTTGATCGTACGGAATGACCATCGTCTTTCCTCCTCGTTGTTCAAAGTTATCAACTTGATGTACACCCGCATTAGAGAGGATGACAAACTCGTCATTCTTGATGTTGTTGAAGTTACGATGGAAGCCTTTGCTTGGGTCTCCCTTATCCACTAGTGTAGCTATGAGGGAATATTGTAGAGAGGTGGTGTTAATATGTTAGGAAACAAGTCATCTTTAAATGAAACAGTTACAACATTATAGACAAATATCAATCTTACATTCAACCCCCTTCCTGAAGATCAAGTCCTTGACACCGTTTCCTCCAAATTGAGTTGACAAGTCTGAGAGTGTTTCACGCAATTGGGCGGCTTTTTCTACAGCAGCAGCATCCCTTTTAGCGCGAGAACGGATGAATGCTTGTTCAGTTGGTGGAAGCCCCGCAGTTAGCTCTTGATATTCATTCCCTACCCACTTCCAATGTGGAACTCTGGCCAATAGTTGTTCTTGTTCAGCAGACAATGTACCCGACTTATACTCCTGACGAACATCACTTACAAGTGATGCGAGGTTTCCTTCAACACCACCTCTACCTCGTGTAGGGAGATGACCATTATCTGCAGCCCAATTCGTCAGCTCTTGAATTCTATTCAACCGACCCTGAAGCTTTCGCAGGTTTCCGTTCCCAACAACAGATGCACCAAGTATTTCAGCCAAAGAAGCTGCGTACTGAGGACCCAATTTCTTCTGATTGGCCTTGAGATTATTCAACATCTGGCCTATACGCTTCACTTCGGCGTCCGAGGACTTCATGTTAGGAGTAATATCCTCATGATCATCCATCCAAGTTCTGACTTCACGTGCTCTTGCTAACGCACTAGCAATCTTTTGTTGTTGAGACATCTTCACAGGCATGTTTGTGGATGTGGAGTGGTCAGTGAACCTATGTGTTGTTATATAATTTAATAAAGGGTGTTGGTGTTAGATAAAGAAGATATGGTATACGTATATCACAACACACATGCGCCAATATCAAAATACGCCGTAACAAAACACATTTACTCGAATACCCCAATAAAATATCTGTATAATATAACCCCAAAATATTCAAGCTGCACCTACTTTAAGGTGCACCATCCCACATCGTTAACGTTTTCATGTTTTCAAAAGTATTGAACCATACCACCCAAATAATATACACCGCTCTGCGTATGTCAAGGTTTCACATCGTCAATCCTTTTACTTCAACCAAACCTACGAGGAAATAAACCAGCCAGAGTTTTAATATGAACCATAACAAGTGCACCGAGCCACATAAACTTATAATCTATGAGCACCACCACTTCCACAATAAATAATACACTCTTACATACATGCCGCGGATTAAAATATACGCGCCATATTTTATCAACAAGTAACTCACCCTTCGTATACTACTGCAAATCAAATACCCTCACACCGTATGAGTTATTGAGTGAAGATGAGTATCAGTAAGATGTTGTGCTTATTTTCAGCCGAAATCTTTGAGGAGGTAGGTTCTTGTTTCAGTGAGTCGTAATGTATTGACCTCAAATCTCACTCAGTCCATACCCAAACACTACCCAAACACTACACCACTATTTACGAACCTACCTTATTAAGAAGTAGGATGTAGGGTGTACGCCCTACTACCTCTACTGACTTGTCGACGACAATTAAACCGTCGAAGTATACCGCATGTGAGTTAAATTTATCAATTAATAAGTAATTGTTAATAGAAGTAGTTTCCTTACTTTTCTTCTGCTATATCGTGGATGACCACCGACCTCCTAACGGCGGCGATGCTAAGGCATCGTTACTAAGACCCAAAGCCCGATGTATTGCAATAAACTAAATCATGATTTTTAATGTAGATTACTAGGTGGGCGACAATGTAATTGTAGTCTTTGGAAAGTTGCAATTTGATTGATATTGCTAGTTGTTCTTTACGTCGGTATTGCAAAATGTTTGACCTCTTTCGAAAGAGTCCACCCGCCAACCGCCGACTTCTCGACGAATGATAGAAACTCTACATTTAGATAGTGAACGATTATTGTGTTTGCTTAGGGGTTACAGAGTATTGCATTGGCTAGTTGCCTAATTGTGTTATTTTGTGGATTGCATGAAAAAATGGCGTGACGGTGCTGATTTTAGATGAACCTCAAGGATACCCGTCTCGGTATCTCTTTCGCTGAAAAGCATGAGAATTCCAAATTGCTTGTCGTTGATCTTCTGTCCAACACTAAATGATGGGTCTGCTGGCAAAGTTGTGTTGTTGATATCATAATACAATCTCCAATTAGTATAATATAATCAGAATAAGTCTCTTATTTAATTGAATTTATATCTCCTACACGAGAGTTGCAATAATCCGCCGATACTTATTTTGATAAGCTCAAGATTCGAACAAAGGAAAGCAATGATCCAGTGTCTTCTCAGATTGGGTAGTAGATCGTCTAACAATGCTGCTCTTTACAAAAGTAATCAATGCACAATACCATCTGCAATAGCAAGACGATATCTCTCAAGTACTGCAAATACTACGAGTTCACCATCTCAACATACTACACACCGGCCTCAACCACAAATCTTAGATGAACATACCCTTCTATCACAACTAACTCCACTTAAACGTATCATATGTCTATGTCCAATACCATTGGGAAGATCTCGTATACCCTGGAGTGGAGGAGACTCAAACCATCCCGAGGATGAAACCATTAATCTCAATTTTCAATCACAACCTTTAAATATGGCGCAGAATTTACAACAGATGCAACCACTAAAGGTGGCCAAGTATAGATATGGAGAACGATTTGCAATTGGTGTTGCTGTTAGTGATCCATACTTGAGTCATGCTCAGCCTATACGTATGGGCGGTAGTGAACATGAAGATGATGATGGATTGAAAGAACGGTTTGTTGCTGAGCTTGTACCAACCTTTAGATGTGATGGTGAGTAAGATTCATCTTCTAGAACACATATCTCTCAAATCTGTTTGACTTACAGCCTTTTCAATTCATATCAATGACAGCGCACAATCTTGGATCATCTCCTGTTTTTCATACAAACTTGCCGTACTTTAGACACGATTTTTTACAGGTGAGTGAAAGATATGATATATCTGAGAGTGTAGGAGAGAGAGAGTATCGCCTGGTCTCTGTCATCAATGTAATGTCTTTTTGTATCCATAGCATTCCTCTTTTGTTTAGAGCACCAATAGTGAAGGATTTGGGAATGAACATTATTGCACACTGGATACTATAATGAACTGAAAAGTGCTTTCGGCTTTCCCCACATATGTGCATGAGTGCTAGTAATGCTTACTGTGTACCACTAACACATCAATCTTCATCTCATGAATCAACAGCATATTGGTCACTTTGATATTGGAGCCATTGTCTTAGCCCTTCCGATGAAGCCAACCGCCAATCCTTTCAGTCAAACGCCGACAAAGGTACAATTAGAACAGGAGCAAAAGTTACAGCAAATACGACAATGTCTCTTGGGTGTTTTACAAAATTATGTATCTGTAGAAGATGATGAATATGTAGATGAAGAATCAATGATAGGTAGAGAAGAAGATGAATCAGATGATCCGAATAACGATGCTTTGAAACACAGATCGACGTCTCTTGGTCCGTTGAACATGCAAGGTTGTATAGATCATCGATTAAGTATTACAGAAGTACTATCCAAATCAGATAATAATTGCCAATATGGAAGTTGGGACAATATCTCAGCATCATTACGAGACATTCAGAATATGCATACGATGGGAAAGCTACCTGATGCAACTGGGGGCAACGGAAGTAGTGGTGCATATCTAAGCAATCAACAATATGTAGCTCACAATGTAAATTCGTCTGTGCCACCTGAGATACATGCTGCTGTCGCGTTGAATGCGATGATGGATAAATACACTAGTGGGTATCAAAGTGGCTTGTTCTGAGAGAAAGTATTCAAGTAGCTGACAAGGATGTGAATATGGTGTGGGTTCGATTTCAATTCCAACAATCTGCATGATCTAGGTAGTTTGTGACTTGATAGGTATCAGTGTTTCAATCTATACTATACTCTAGCTGCCCTATATATGTAGCCTCTCTCCTCCTCTCTACATCGTATGAGGTCTCCTCTATGCAGTTTTCCTACGAACTTCGGACAAATTATTGTCTCATAAGAAGTTTTTAAGAAGTTTTGGGCCTCTTGGGGCCTAAATAATTTATGTGCAATGTCACTTGATCGTAATTTATACCTACTACCTACACATCCCTACCATTGCAATTGCAAAGAACAATATTGATATATATATATATATATATATATTGCAGTATTTTTGGAAGAGCAGATATATATAAGCATAGTGTATAATTTTTAATACCTCTTCATTCTACACACTACAAACTACAAATCACGTACATAAAAAAAAATGATATTGGCGAATAGCCTTAGGTACTCAATCAGCAGAGGATTATTATGTAACTGCCCTCAACAATTAATAAACTGCATCTAATTCATATTATTGCAAATCTACATTATCTACCAATTGTGAATAGGATTAATTACTACCATTGCAATGAAACTATCAAAATATATTTCAAAGCAATCGAAAAATGCCTCATGTTGTATGGGAAAGTCATCCATAATCGATGACGTAATAGAAGATGACGAACCACCTCTTGTTGATTCAGGAAGGACCCAAAAAACAGGCAGGATATCCAGGACTAATAAGACGGACAATGTAGTACTAGGAGAGACCGCCGACGGTTTACCATTTCATGATGATGGCATCATCATCGATACTAAGCCCCCAAGTTGTAGTCCCTCAAGAAGAAGAAACAGTAGACCAAAACGTGTACCATCAATCGATCTGCAGGATGATAGTCAACAGTTTCGTATTAGCGTAGGGTCGAGTCGTCGTCCGTCGAGCGATTGTTCAACACGACGTCCCTCGTTATGTTCCTCCGTGGGGTCGATGAGATCTCTTCAAGCATATTCTCAGCATACAACATCTGCTCCTGCTCCTTCTGGACAGTGTCCCTATCGTCATGGGACGGTATATACTGATCCATACCCAGGATACATCCATGGAAATCCAAAGGTAACTTTAAATTGATTGGGGAGATTGTATCTTTTGTTCATAAGATGTGCACATTTTTTTAATTAACATATACACCACAATATCTTTCGTCTCTACAGCGTGGGATATGTCCCAATGGGTGTAGACCAGAAATGAATACACAAGTGATGTCAGATGAAAGTCCAAATGAAACAATGTTACGAGAAGCAATCGAATTTATACAACTATATTATCATGAACGAGGAAATGAAATGAAGGGGAAGGAAGAATTCATATCAAAAGAGAAGAGATTAGACGAGATTAAAAGATCTATCGTTACAACAGGTACATATGAGCATACATTTGACGAGTTGCAGCACGGTGCCCGTGTGGCTTGGAGAAACGCTCCCAAGGTAAGACTACTAGAATGGACGAGTTCTCCCTCTCTTGTCATTAACGACCTCCCCCTTCTTTCTCCTATTGCCCCCAGTGTTCAAATCGAAAGTATTGGGCAGATTTAAAGCTATTAGATCAGAGGAATGTTACGACCAACAAGGGCATGTATGATGCCTGTATACAACATTTGTCAAAAGCTGTAAGTTCATTGGTATACATGTTATTTTGTATACTTTGTCTAAAACCCTTATCATTTACTTATGATTGCTTTATACATACCGACAGATGTCATCTGGTGTATCAGAATCATACATCACTGTATTCAAACCTGCCACTACAAAGAACCCCGGGCCTCGCATATGGAACGATCAACTGTTAAGCTACGCAGCTTGGAGAACTACCGACGATGAAGGTATTGAAGGAGATGAAGTAATCGGTGATGCCAAAAACCTTAGATTCACAGAAATGCTACAGGAGAAATTTGGCTGGAATGGACCTAAACATGGAGCGAAGGGAAAATATGATTACCTTCCGCTTGTGATACAGGCAGATCCGCAAGGTCCGCCTGAATTGTTTGAAGTGCCCCCAGAATGTGCCCCTCCCGTTCAGATACACCATCCGAGATATCCAGAGCTTGGGGAACTAAATCTTCAATGGTATCCAATCCCTGCAGTTTGTGCATTAGACTTGACAGTTGGTGGCATCCTCTACACGGCTGTTCCTTTTAATGGTAAGTTTTACTTGTTGTCGACTCTCTCTTTGCGCAATACAATAAGCACTGTGTCGACTAATCTCTCATATTATTTATTACAAATCTAATCAGGTTGGTATGCTACCACTGAGGTATTGCGCGATCTCGTTGACGAGTCTAGATACAATATGTTGATTCCGATAGCCAATGCTCTTGGCATGAATACAGATTTGAAGCCAGGAGAAGCTCCACTGTGGAAGGATGAAGTAATGCAAATACTATCTTCGGCCATCTACCATTCATTTAAGACGTCAAATGTTGGCATGATTGATCACCACTCTCTCATTGATATGTTTTGGGATTGGTACACCGCAGAGATGAAGTCTCGAAAATATTGCCCGGCCAACTGGAAGTGGGTCATCCCTCCAATGAGCTCTTCCACGAACAAAGCTTACCTTGGTCTTCACAAAGCACAAGAATATACTTTAAAGCCAGCATATCTTTTCGGAGCTTCTCCATTTCAACTGGAGACAAATTACTTTGGAAGCCGTGATACGAGTAAAGCAATGTCCAAGTTGATACATTGTGTGTACATGGCAATGTTGTTTAAGAGAGTTGTGAAACGAATTCGAGGAAGGAAACAACCTGTGCTAATCATATATGCATCGGTCACTGGTAACGCAGCTAAATACGCTTCTGAGCTAGGATCTATATTGGCATCGGCTTACAATGTGTCGTTCTTTGATGCATGTGGAGTTAGCAAGGTTGATGTAGGCAAGCTTATTGAGGCAGCAACACTGACAATTTTTGTATCCTCGACAATGGGAAATGGAGAACTACCTTCTCAGAGTCGTAAGTTCTTTTCGACACTGTTTGATGAGCCTTATCTGGTAAACAAGCAATGCGCTGTACTTGGATTTGGAAGTCGTAACTACCCTATATTCTGTGGAGCAGCTATTGAACTCTCAAGGCGACTAAGGAAGATTGGAGCGAAAGAAGTCATACAACGAGGTGAATGCGATGCTGTGCAGGGAGAGTCATCAACCTTTTATGATTGGACATTAGTACTAGTGTCACGAATGGCAAGTACAGCTACAAATCCCTTGATACAACAACTTGCAAACAACATGCAGAAGAACACCTTGTCTAGTCTGGGAAGATCACATAGCCTGTTGGATTCTGTCAAAGTAGAGGTATTTACAACAGAAGAAGTTGAGCATGCAGCGGCTGCATTGTTTATGAGTAAAAGAAGAGGTAGCGGTGGTACAATGGGATCAAGTGCCCGGCGATTAAGTACAACAGGAACGAGCGGTAGAAGGCTCTCAATGGATGTAGGTTCAAGTAGTAGAAGTGTTGATCCCAGTCTCCTTGCATTACGAAGACGGAGTACAGGAGATGCTCCAACCAAGAAGACTTCTCCACGTTCGCCGAGAGCATCCTTTACATCTACAGCAGCATTAACTACATCATCGACAACATTCGATGTGCCTACCTCAATAGATGTAGTCGAAAAAGTTGGATTGCCATTATTAACGTCGTCCTCAATGGACGAAAGAATTATGGAAATCATAGGAAGTTCTGGGCAACACGGTGGTGAAGATGTACTTTCTAGTCATATCATAAGTCGGGAAGATCTCATTGGGTCAGCTGATGACTATGAATCAACAACAAGGAAAACATCTCTCATTAAGATTGACTTGAAGAGCCCATACCAGCCAGGTGATCACATATATGTCTACCCGAGAAATATTGTTGACATTGACCAGCTCGAGACTTTTGTGAGCCACCTCTCTCGAGTTAAAGAGGCAGATGAGCATGCAAAAGATGACGATGATATGAATCTTACAGATAATATTTATGTATCCTTCGAGAACGATACTCCCAAGTCGGAGCTTAAGGTCATGCTACCTCTTCTTTACCAGTCCTTGGGTAGTCTCATGCCTCTGGACTACTTCTTTGAGACTCAGGTGGCTCTCGAATCACCAATATCCCAACAGGCGTGTCTTCACTTATCACTGCTTGCCACAAGCTCTAAAGATATAGCAGTTTTGTCCAACATTGGAAACAACAAGATAGAGTACGATGATTTACATGGCTTATGTGGCTTGAAGTGGATTGATATGTTCAAGGTAAGCTATCTCCTGAAGATATAGTGTGCATATATGCTCTTTTCCCTTCACTTACAATCGAACCCTCCTTCGCCCTCCTTTGATATCAAGACATTTCCATCGCTTTCGAAAAAGGTAACTATCAACTTTCTTTTATGCAACTGCAAGATAAACCATCCTCGATCCTACTCTATTGCTAGTTGTAAGGACGTTGTAGGCTCAGAATTACATATAGTCGTTGGAAGGTAAGAAGAGTGCTTTCAAAAGCCAAATCCGTGTCAATAATCCATTTCATTAGCTTATACTAATCATATCAACTCTTCAATTACAAATAGGCTCCTTTACTCTCGGGGTGGTAGTAAACAGGAAATTGGAGTATGTTCCAACTTTCTCACACATATTGAACCGGGTAAGTTATATGTGATTCATCGATGTTAATCGTTGTCTTTGTTATATTCTTCTGACAACACCAATACAAACTTGCACAAAACAGGAGATGAGATTCTATTCAAGATTGAAGCGGCTCCGTCCTTTAGATATCCAGTTGCTCCTATTTGTCCAATAATTTTCATTTGCACTGGTACAGGATTCTCTCCGATGAGGGGTTTGCTTCAGAAGAGATCCTACTTGAAATCTCAAGGACAGCAACTTGGTCCTGCCTTTCTTATATTCGGGAGTCGAAGCAGTGAAGAGGGTTTATTCCACTATGAAATCGAAGCTTTTGAGAATGAAGGTGTACTGACACAGACTTGGATGTGCTATTCTCGAGAACGAAACAAGAAGAAAGAATATACCACTACAAAGATACGTTCACCAAAAGTCAGGGATGTGATAAGCCCACTTCTAGCCGATTCAAATACACACATCTATATCTGCGGGTCAGCCAATATGGCTGAAGTATGCAAGACTGCACTGCGTGACATATCTCCACAAGCGTCTGACTTTGATGACATCGTCGAAGGAAATCGCCTTCACTTGGATGTTTTTGGTGCTCGTACATCTTCACGCATAATACATGCTAAAAAGAGAGTATCATCCTATACACTCGGAGAGGATGAACTTTATCTTAGCAGTTTCGACGATGTCAACCTTGAAAGTTCTATTAGAAGTAAGAATGGACGAGGTAACAATCTCACTTCAAGCTGTATAATAGGGGGTAACGACATTCAATCTATGTTAGACAATCTTCAAATGAATGATACTACTCACAGTGGGTTTAATAGTAGTGGCGGTATAGACATCAAGTCAGTCTTATTGGAAAGTCTCCAGATTAATAACGATTCAGCTCATAAATCATACCTTGAGAACTTAGGCGATTCTGGCTGTGACTTAGACACGTCTCTTTACCGTGGTACAAACTTCGATAAGACAAGGCGAGTACGAGCCGCTTCCTTTAATGAATCGGATAGAAAAATGCAAGTATCATTTCATGATATATCTATATCCTCAAGGTTATCACAAGACAATAATTTGATACCAGAAGGAACACGCGAAGAAGAAAAGGAGACAACTGTGGATGTGGAAATGTCAGATGATTCCTCTGGTTATGCAGATTTCATGGATTTCTTAGCAAAGTAACTTGTTATAACGTACTGCTACTAGTTACAAGTAATAGGTATAAACGATAAAGATAATGTATCTACATTTAGTCCTACAATTCTCCATCTCTAAATCTATCTACTTCTACACTACTCATCATATCATTCAATAGCTGCCTCATGCATTGATCAGCTCCATCAAGGAACCTCATTCAGAATCTTCACACATGCTGCACTTCGTCGCAAAGGCATCATTCAGATATGTACATTGAGTACAACGCCATTGTGATGAACCCCCTGCTCCTCCCTTTGATAATGCTGTATTCAAGTTACACTGTGGTGGTGGTCTTGACGTCTCTTGAGGTTCAGGACTGAATGTCGCTGCACCTAGCACCTCCAAACCATGTGAACTCTCAAATGCAGCATTATTACTTTCATCCTTGACTGTACTTCTTTTGTTGGCAGCTGGAGGTGGAGGAGCCTCTTCCTCATCGGATGAATCATCCAAACATATAATCTCCACCTCCTTTTTTGGTGTAGACTTTGGTTTCTTGTCTTCCTCAGCTGCTGCTGCTGCTACTTTGTTAGCATTGATTACATCATTAGCCATACCTGATGTTTTGGAACGTTTAAGATCATTCCCCCAAATTGAATTCGTCATGTTTGCAATGTCTTCATTACTTGATCGTTTCTGAGATCGTTTCATTGAATCCAAATTCTTTGAACTTGCCCTCCCTCCTTCTTTCTTAACAGGTGATGAACTCATACTACTCATACTACTAGCAACTAATGGTGATTTCGATACAACCTTGACAGCCTCATCATCGTCACTACTATCTAAATCTAAACATATAACATCATCCTCCTTTTCTGGGTCATATGTAGCCATTTGTTTTAAACAAGCCTCCAATCGATGGAAGAAGGGTAAGTATGGATGTGCTGAACTCTGTTCTTGATATGCCTGAGGAACATCCTTCTTTAATCGATCATGTGCCTGTTTGGCAATAGGGCGTAACATCCCTGCCAATCGTATCGTTGTTTGTTCATCCTTCTTTAATGCCTTGACATTACGATGTACCTCTTCTAAATCATTACATATTGAGTTCGCACCACCATGCTTGGATAACCATTTACGTAATCCCCATGATTCATTCTCACGCATACCACCCAGAAAAGCATTCTTAACTTGTTCACATCCCTGTGGTATAGCGGTGTTGGCATCATGTACTAATACCTCCATTGCAATCTTTGCTTCTATTAAATATTCACGTGCCATTAATGTTTCATTTAACTTTTCAAATCGTTTTGGTAACGGGGCTACATATGTTGAATGGAATTGACGTGATGTCATACCATTCCCACCCCGTCGACCGGTGGTAACATGCGCCCGTCGAGCAGCTGTCTGTGATCTTTGTGCAATTTGTAATCCCTGACGTAACTCTTGTTGACAATTCACTAAAAAGTCAACACAGGGTAAAAATCGTGTTATTACATCATCAGTCTTTGTACGGATATGTCGTACTACCTCATTACCATTTAATGGTGTTAATGAAACAGCTGAGACTGTTAATGTTATAGTATCAAGTAATGGATCGATTTGATGTGATGGTAATGATGAATGATCACGTCCAGTTGGTAGATGTAACGATGATATACCTAATGATCCGATAACTTCAGGCGAGGTTAGTAAACTTTTGGATTTACGACCTCGACCTCTCCCCCTGCCGGTTGTTGTAGTTGATCTACTTCTACTTGTGGTGGCGGATTTACTTCGTCTTCCCTTCTTCTTGCCCTGTTGTGCTGCTGCAACTTGCTGCTGCTGCTGTTGTTGAAATTGTGCAGCCTGTTGTGTCATACCCAACATCCCCTGTTGTTGTTGTTGTGCCATGAAATATGCTGCCAACTCATTATTTTGATTATTCCCCATTCCAACCATACCCGGTTGCTGTTGTTGCATTGGATAATTGGGTATATTATGTCGTATACCACCCGTGGGTAAATTATGTTGTATCCCAACTCCTGTGGGTAATGCCATTTGTTCACCTACGAATCCACCGCCGCCACCAAATTGATTATTTGTAGCTGTATAGAAACCGCCATTATTATTTCCTCCCAAGCTAGCAGTATCTAATGGTTGGGAAAGAGTGAGTACGGGATAGAAGAATTGTTGAGGATAAAAATTTGATCACACTTATGCACACAAAATACAACACACAAAGTGCATATCTCATATACCCACAAAAAGCAAAACACATCTGCACGATCCCCTGCCAAGAACATACACAAAACACACACAACACATTATAGTAAACTCACTATTGTTATTGTTAGGAGCAGTGGCACCAAAAGCACCCGCTAGCCAATTGAAGCTAGAATCATCCATACCCTGTAATAATGCATCACAATAGTCTAATCCATTTCCTGCCCCTCCCCCTTGAGATCCCATATTATTGCCTGCGCCTATTCCATTTACAGGTTGTTGTTGCATTTGATTAATGGGAGTAGGTTGATAATCAATCAATGTCGAATATGGATCTAATAACTGTAAACTATTATTGGAATTACTCCTTTCTCTATTTCCTCTATTGCCACTACTTCCACTATTATTGCTAGTGCCATAGCCGTTATTTATTGGTGCTGGTGACAAACTAGAGTTATTATTTGATTGATGTTGGGTATTACTATTATTATACTGAGAATTATTGTATTGTGTGGATGGCATGTTGAGTGAATATCCCTGTGTTGTGGGATTAGTGTTATAATTTAAGGGTGAGTAATTACTTCCACCTATATCTGTTATGCCAGCAACACTATCCTGCTGTTGTTGATTATTAGTATTGTTCAACTGGTATGTAGCCTGTAAGTAAGCAGCATATCCATCATTAATATTATTGTTATTATTTGTATTTGTTGGTACTGCTGTGGTTGGTGTTAAGCTACCGCCCCCTCTATTATTATTATTGCTGTTATTATTAGTTGTTGTACTGTCGTTATTATTGACAAAGGCATTTAATATAGATTCCCATCCATTATCGGATGATGTTCCTCCTTCACTGTAATTGTTCATAATTTTTGTGTGATATTGTTTTTCGCTCTTTGCAATAAAAACTTGTAATTTGGCGTGATACCTCGGCCTTGATATCTTACAACAAATACACTAACTACCTCACTGCCAACTTAATAAGAACATACTTATTGGTTGCATAGGCAGAGTGGCCTTATAAACAACCTCTTGTACCTATGCCAATGTTAGAGTCTTATCAAATTTTGTGGTGAGGCCTGTCGTACCTCTTTATAAGTCACTGAAATTATATTAGTACTCATATTCAGGTAATAAATTATGTAACCGCTTCATAAAAATCACATGAAACCCGCCAACAAGTGGTGGTAGAAGTGGGATGGAGGGACTTACAATCATGCTGGGAGTGTTACTGTTATGTACCTA
>Ga0075437_12957_pt1 | contig 27119 bp, 20 predicted proteins | sample MintriMetagenome_FD_74266 | JGI IMG/M metagenome (GOLD analysis project Ga0075437, IMG submission 74266) | Marine eukaryotic communities from Monterey Bay, USA to study complex ecological interactions - Minidiscus trioculatus and... | ecosystem: Environmental > Aquatic > Marine > Unclassified...
GAGATACAAAAAGAAATTGACGATCAGCAACGCTCGAAACGGTGCTAACTTAAACGCCTCACCCATTTCAAGAAACCCGCGGGTTAAATGGACACCGTCTGACTCAGATTTTGAGGGAGCAGAATTTGGGAAACGCCAAAGAATCAATCCGGTGCAAAGTAGGCAAACCACCGCGGCGACATAAAATGGCAGGGAATAAGAGGCCCAGGAAAAGTAATTCTGATCCGCAAGATGGCCGCCGATGACCGGTGCGAAAACATAGGCGAGGCTGCTGGCCATGTAAATTAACCCAAATCGACGGGATTTTTCCGGCCCCGTTGAAAAGTGGGCGACCTCGGCTTGGGCTAAGACGAGTAGAACGCCGACAAAACCAAGAAAAAACTGCCCAGCCACGATGATCCAGAACTGGTCAACCGAGATCGACCAAGCAATCGCGAGGTTTCCGATTGCCGTGATCCCCATTGCAGCGGCGAGCACCAATTTTCGACCAAATTTATCTGACAATTGTCCGAGAATGGGCGAGCCAAAAAATTCGCCAACTCGGAAAACGGCCATGGCGACACCGAGCAAAAATGCTCGCGTTGCCGGAGAAGTATCTGCAGAAAGGACTCCGTGATCTTGAGGGTGGAGGAACATTGGTGAGAGAACAGGAGAAACCAACGCGCCAGCGAAGAAGCCCAAAAACACGAGCACATAAATCAAGCCCATCAGTTTTGATCCTTAAATATTTGACTTGCCGGTGCAGAAAGACGGTTTCGTAGTGACGGCATCTTAAGGAAAAGACGACACGACGGCTATGAGAGGTGTTGGAGTGAGAAACAGTCAGCAGCGACTTTCCCCGCGCTAACTCAGTACAATTCCCAACGACTTACGTTCGGTTCGGTACCTCGAGTGCGAAAGCGAACTCTGAACCGTCCGAAGGTATCAATCTGCGGGTAATTAAGCCTGCCGGCTGTTTGAACGACCATCATCAGACTGTTTGGCTCGACTTTGAACCGGCTAAATTATCAGAAGCCCGTCTATGGCGAGGCCAGTAAGCACCTCAGGCGAGCTTGTATCTGGGTGAGGTGTCGCCAAGTTTAAAGTCCCGAGCGGTAAGCAGCCCGAGCCCCTTTTTTAGCTTGCCGCGAGCGAATCCAGAACTGAGGATGTCGAAACGGTGAAGGCTATCGGCGAAAACGAAGCCCTAGACTGTGATTTTCTTACGATTTGAGCGAACGTTACTCAGTTGGTCGAAAAGCTATTTGTTAGGCCACCAAAGTTGCATGGTTTTTAGGTTTAGAAAAAGCCAAAAGCGTAAATCAGCGCAAAAAAAACGAAGGGTTTCAGCTCGCCGCTACTGAAACCCTTCTAAAATTGGCTGTCCGATTATGGAATAAATCCCTATCGGAGACCCACAGCCATTAAACTCATCGACAATCGAGCAACGATTTTTAAGAAAAAAGTAAAATGGATGCTTAATCCGCTACAACTGGAAAAGTCTATCGCTAAATTATAGGTATCTCGGATTAAATTCCTGTTTAAACTCATCAATCAATGTTGGAGCGTTGAATGATCTCGGACGGATCGTCAAAGGAAGACGTATTGGATACGCCTAAATCAACCAATTACCCATTTTCTGATCGAAAACCAGCCAAGTTAGCTCTAGAAGACGGAACTGTCTTCGAAGGTTTTGCATTTGGAGCGACGGGAACCTGTGATGGGGAAGTCGTTTTCAATACCTCAATGACGGGATATCAGGAAATATTGACTGATCCCAGCTATCGTGGCCAAATCATTACTATGACCTACCCAGAGATGGGTAATTACGGGATTAATGAAGAGGATGTCGAGAGCCGATGTCCCCATTTATCGGGCTTCATTGTGCGGAATGTCAGTCGAGTGGCAAGTAACTTCCGCTCTTCATCCAGCCTCCAGGATTATCTGGAAAAGCACGGAATTGTTGGTATCTCCGATATCGATACGCGGGCGCTTGTCCGAAAAATTCGAAGTGCGGGTGCACTCAAAGGAGTGATTTCATCCGTGGAGCTCGATAACGGTAGGCTGATTGAAATGGCCAAATCGAGCCTTGGCCTGGTTGGAAGGGATTTGGTAAGCGAAGTTCTTCCCGATCAACCGGTTAACTGGGAAACACATTTGAGCAAATGGTGGGATACGAGAACAAACGCGCCAGCGCCCCAGGCTCCTGATGCAGATGCTCCTCATGTCGTGGCGCTTGATTTTGGAATGAAGTGGAACATCGCTCGGCATTTATTTAATCAGGGATGTCGCGTGACCGTTCTTCCGGGAACTGCGACCGCGGACGAAGTGATGGCACTGAATCCAGATGGAATTTTTCTATCCAACGGGCCGGGCGATCCGGAGCCGCTTCAATACGCCATCGATACCATCGCCAATTTGATCGGCAAGGCGCCGCTTTTTGGAATTTGTCTTGGTCATCAGTTGTTCGCACTCGCATGTGGTGCGAAGACGGTGAAAATGAAATTCGGGCATCGTGGTGCCAACCAGCCAGTCATTGATGAAAAAACGGGTAAGGTAGAAATCACCTCTCAAAATCACGGATTCGTTGTCTCTAAAGATGACTTCCCTGCTGACTTGGAAGTGACTCATTTAAATTTGAATGACAACACGATCGCTGGTTTAAAGCACAGCGTCCATCCTGCTTTCAGTGTGCAGTATCACCCGGAAGCGTCGGCAGGTCCGCATGACAGCCAGTATCTGTTTGGCCAGTTCAAGGAATTGATCGATACAAATCGTGTCGCGAATTAGTTCTTAGAATTTCGTTTTTCTGGCGTCACAGCGGCGGTGCAATTCATTGCGGATCTCAATTGACGCTTTTTCGACTTCCTGATTTCTTGCAGTCGTAATTGTTATAAAACCATCTCAACGAGCCGTAGAGGCCGAGCCGATCTTCCGTCGGATGCGGTTGACGAGCTGGCGATTCAACTACCTAAAAGAACTCTTGACGTGTGGGTCGTTTAGTACGACTAATCCCCAGATTCCAAACGGAATTCCCAATATACAGCAGGGTGAAATGCAGGGAATCATCGCAAGAATGGCGGTTGTAAAAGCGAATCCGTAGGACTGAAGTTTCATCATCTTGAGGCATCCAAAGATAATCACACCACCACCAATGAGTGCTATTAGGCATTGGACGATTCCAATAATGCCTTGACCCATTATGGAAGCAAACTCGGCGGGGGCGGGTTGGTCCGCCGACGCTATCAAACCTAATCCCAAAATGTTTAATGCAAGACTCAGGAGTGCAAAAAGAACGCCGATAATTGTGGAAATTAGCATTCCCAAGGCAGGTCCTTTTACTTTGTTAGATGCGAAGGCTCCACCCCCTTGAGGTGGCACTCGTCCGGGAGAATTTGGTTGCGATTGGTAAGGATTTTGGGACATTGGCTTGTCTTCGAAACGTTTCAGGTAGAGACTTTTTTAGTTGAACTGACGGAATATCGCAGGTGGCAGTGTGATTGTCAAATATTCCGACCTAAGCCAATTGAAAGTTCCTTGTTTTAGCATGGTTCGGATCGCGAAATTTGCTTGACTAGGCAAGCTTGCACCAATGAAAACATTTGATTAGCGCTGTAGCTCTAATAGGTGTAATCCTAGAAGCAACCACGCCGGTGTCAGAACTAAGCTAACCAAAGATGTCGCTAAGCAGACTTGAACCGCTACGTTCGGTTTGCCACCGTAGTGTTTCGCCAACACGATTGGGAAAATTGCCGCTGGCATTGCAGCTTCAACCACCAAGACACGCTGTAGTTCTTGGGAACCGGTCAACAAGGCGGCGACGGCAATGAACGCGAGGGGCATGATGGCGAATCGAACCAACAGGGATCCGAAAATTACTTTTGGTTGCAGCTGTAGTTTATGACTGGAAATTACACTCGCGAGAGTCGCTCCCACGAGAACGAGACTGATTGGGATCGTGCAATTTCCAAGATCGAGGATAGCTTTTTGAGCAACCGGTGGAATCCAGTGATGGAAGTCAGTGAAGTTCAGCAAAAGTCCGGCGATGATTGCAATGGTTGGGCCATTAATTAAACGTTTCATGGCTCCTTTGGCAGTTCCGCTCAACAAGACGATGCAAACGGTCCACATTGCCAATTCAAGCCCCAGATTGTGTACGAATAGCACGCCTAAGGTTTGGTCCGCGACGTCTGGAAAAAGACCCGCAATTAACGGGATTGGAATGAAGCCGTAATTTTGGAGCGCAGTCGAAACTGAAAAAGTATTCAGCCCATCTTTTTTCTCAATTTTGAATCCGACCCCAACCAGGCGAGATAGAAACAGGCCTGTTAACGTCAGCAAAAAACCGGCTGACAGCGCGATAAAAACAACAGACAACTGCTGCAGGCTTTCGTTGCCAGGTATTTTGGTGAGAATAAAGCAGGGATAGAGGACGTTGACCACCAAGCGAACGATGCTTTTTTCGGCTTCTTCAGTAATTACCCCGAGTTGCCGCGTTAAATAACCGACACCGACCATCAAAAAAACAGGCAGGGTGTGAATTAGTATTTCTAGGAAATTCATGAACGTAAGGAGCTTACTACGAGTTGGATTGGCTGTGGTTAATCTCGCTGAGTCGACGAACTAGAATCTAACCCGTTTGCCATGTCCGCCACATTAAATGGTGACATCGTCCGCCATTATCGGTCGTTCTGCTGATTTGTCGAGAGCCTGAGTTCTGCCATGACCGGAGAGTGGTCAGAGGGGAATTTTCCCTCACGGTTGGTCCGAATGATAGATGCCTGAATGACGTTAACATTTGGCTGAACAAAAACGTAATCTATTTTTTTACCGTCCGAACGCCCCTCAAATCCACCACCCGTGCCAACCATCTTTTCATTTGGGTGCAGTTTGCGAAAAGAGTCGACAACTTGAATTGGGCTTGCCGGTAATTGTGTTGATTTGCCTTTGAGGTACAGGATTACTGGATTGCTTTCATCAGCGTTAAAATCACCGGTGACCAGAAAGGGATCTTGGTGTTTCCTAGTGCTAATCCGCTCGGCAATCAGTTGCGAAGACTTCATTCGGGCGTTTTGTGATTGGTGATCAAAATGGGTGTTGTAAACATAAAAACATTGCGACGTCTTGTTAACTTTTAGGCGAACCCAGGTGCAAACACGCAAATAGCGATTGCCCCAATGTCGAGATTTGACCTCGGGTGTGTCGGATAACCAAAACGTGCCGGATTCCAATTCGGTGAAGCGGTCGCCTCGGAAAAGAATGGCGGAGTATTCCCCTTTTTCTCCTCCGTCCCTGCCTTCGCCAACCTCTTCAAACTCCGGCAGTTGTTTGCGAAGGTCGTCCAGTTGGAATCGAAAAGCTTCCTGCAAGCCGACAACATCGAGTTTGGCATCTCGGATTACATCCGCAGCGAACTCTTTTCGATGTTTCCAGCTGTTGTCACCATCATTGGCCCGACCGTTTCGAATATTAAAACTCATGACCCGAAGATTGGTGGATTTGTTGGGGGCAGTTTGTTGAGCAACAGCTTCGCCGGACCCGGCAATTAGAACAAAGACGATCGAAGAAACGATCAACAGCGCGCTGCTACAGGTTGCTAACCATGATTTTCGAAACGTGAGATCAGTTTTTAAAGAACGCTTGGATGGAGGCATCATGGTATTTTCGCAAGAAGAATTTCTGCTGGTTGCTTTCGGAACGGTTTTAATCTGAGACTCGGATTCTAGCAGTTCGGCAATGCTGATGCGGCTGACACTTCATTGACTGCAAAAAAATTTGCATCAAGTTGCTTCCTGGAAAGCAAATAGAGCGAAGCGTTCCGCCGAAGGTTCAGAGGTTCTTACGTTGGAAACGTTTTGGCAAAAGCGCATTCGGAAAATGGTCGTTTAGGCTAAGTGATGCATGGTGGTCTTTGAAGAAGGGAGGGCATTGGGGTAACCGAACCCCTGCGAACGAGTCGCTTTCGGTTTGTCTGTAAATCACAAAAAAAGCTCTCGACAAGCAAATGCCGAGAGCCAATTTAAATACATGAAACGAAACTTGTTCGAATGTTCGATCAACAATACGAACGAGTGGCAGTCATCTCAACTCTAGATCGGAATAGAGCATTACATGTTAATTTCGAAACCTTTTCGGTTTTCACGAGATAGGAATGAGTTGGCTTGTTTGTCACCAATCACCTCACGTTTGTTGGGATCCCAATCGAGTGGTCGCCCTAAACGCATCGCGATATTGGACAAATGACAGATTTCTAGCATTTGATTGTGGGTCCAAACATCCGAGATGGGTTCTACCTTGTTATTGATTGCTTCGATGAAATTGAGCGTATGGTTTTCCGGCACGGGACCACCGTAAACATCTTCAACGGCGCTGGCTGGGAGTGGATTGTTGGCTAGGTCCTCTACAGGCTTGCCGACGATTTTCCCTCGGTTTACGAAGAATCTTCCTTTGGTGCCCTCGAACAAGATTCCGTTATCACCTTCGTTGGTGATTAAAAGTTCAACTCCATCGAGCATGTCCACTTTAATGTTGTATTGAATTGCGATGTCATATTTATCATCGACCAGTGGATAGCCGTTCTTGTCGTACTCGACATCGAATTTGTAATCGACGGGCGTGACTTTTTTAGCTCGCATTTGAACCGACGCTCGATCGTCGGAACCGTTGTTTTTGGGAGAAAGTGCCCAGCAAGCGATGTCGACGTGATGAGCTCCCCAGTCGGTTAGTTTGCCACCAGAATAGGCGTGCCAATTACGAAACGCATAGTGACAGTTGCTATAAAGTGGCACGCCACCGCCGTAACCCTTGCGCATTTCCGGAAGCGCCCGATAAGCAACCTTTGGAGCTGGTCCAAGCCATTTGTCCCAGTCCATCTCTGCAGGAACCGGAGCTTCGGGGATGACAGGGGAGGGGCCGAAACCGCCAATCCCACAAGTCACCTTTTTCACTTTTCCAATTCGGCCGGCCCTAACCAATGCGATGGCTTGCAAGAACCGCTTGTTACACTCGCTTCGCTGCATGGTTCCGACCTGGAATGTCCGACCGGTTTGTGACTTGATCTTTTCGATCAACTTTCCCTCATCGATTGTCAAGGTTAAAGGTTTTTCGCAGTAGACATCCTTACCGGCCAACATCGCCTCGACGGCGATCTTCGTATGCCAGTGGTCTGGCGTCGCAATCATGACCGCATCGATGTCTTTACGATCTAAAATACGTCGGTAGTCACTGTAGGAATCAGGTTTTTTACTCTGACGCTTTTCCAGATTAACGACGTTGGTGCCAAGCACTTTAGAATCCACGTCTGCCAATGCAGCAAAATCGGCAAACTTTGTCGATTTGTTGGTGATTGCGACACCTTGGTTCCGCAGTCCAATGGTTGCGAATACCGGACGATCGTTAGGTGAGTTAAAACCGAAAACGCGTTGAGTTGATAGGAAACCGCCTGTCGCCAAACCGGCTGCAAGAGTTCCCTGGACAAATTTTCGACGCGAAAGTTTTTGGTTATTTTGCATAGCTATATAATCTCGGGTTAATGGTTTAACCGAACAGAAATTGAATGGTCAGGGCAACTGCCGCTGGCCAACGGGAGGTCGGTCATCCGTTTTAGGTAATTGAATAACGAAGAGGCCAATTAATTACGGGGAAAATACTGGAACGTAATTCAATGGCATTTGGAGGATGATACAACCCATCGCCGCTCCAAATTCAGCACCGGCTTCACTGGAACGCCAAGACCCTTCTGCCGTTTGGTTTTTCATCAGCTGGTTTCTGATAAGTGGATACCACTCGTCCCAGGGTTTGCCTCCGGCATGCCACATCGCCTGAACGGCGTAATAGTTGGAGTAGAAGTAATGGCCGCCACCTTGCTGGGCACCATTTGGTTTGAACTTCATTAAGTAGGCGATCGCCTTTTCAACCTGTTCGCCTTCGTAAATTCCAGCGCTGTATAGCGAGGTGACGCCGGCAGCGGTCATCGCGAACGTCGTGTGTCCGCCTTGCATGGTGTAGCGGAAGCTTCCATTTGGGTTTTGGCTTTTTTTGACGTACTCGATACATTTTTTTCGAACTTCGTCCGGGACATCAATTCCCGCATCCCGAGCCCCTCGTAAGCCCATGATTTGGCAAACCGTGATGGAGAGGTCAGCGTCACTTTTGGTGGGTTGGTAACGCCATCCGCCTTGGTTGTTCTGACTGTTACAGGTTAGCTCGACAGCCTTGCGTAGCTTGTCACCAATCTCACGTTTCCGCGTCATCCCATAGGCCTGGGAAAGAAATAACATGCTGAAGCCATGGCCGTACATGTTTTCTCTCGCTCCACCGTCGCGTGTTGCGATGTATCCGGTTTCTCGAACATTTTTCAAAACATACTCGACACACATGTCGATCGATTTCCCGAACTTGCCTAACCCGGGCATATGTCCGCCGCACATCATGGCAAGTCCGCCCAACGAGGCTGTGGCTACGCCGGAAGAAATTCCGCTATTACTAAATGCTCCTCGGTTACGACCAGATTTGACTTGGCTGCGAAGTAAGAAATCGAGACCTTTATCGATAGATTTTCGCGCGGGAGCTACGAGCTCGGCAGGTGATTTTTCTGTCTTTGAATCTTTTCGATCCCTCGGCCACGGTGGTGTCGCCGCCGCTGGAATCACTGGAATCGCCAACGCGCCAAGGCCGGCAGCGGCGAGGCGGTGAAAAGATCGCCGATCGATTTCTCCTGAGTTGGAAGTCTGAGTCGGAGGCGTTGCCGGAGATTTTCCTTGGCTGCCGCGATTTCCAATTGGTCGTCTCATCGTGCTTCCCTTATTAGTTATGACCCTTGTATTCTAGTCTTTTGCCTAAAATACGTCAAAAGCAAAGTAAATTCCCACCTGATTTTGAACGATCGGCCCTACCACCCATTTTGACCGACTTAGCTTGGGCAATTTTAGTCGGTCGGTTGTAGGGAGGATTGGAATATTGATTTTCACCATTACCCCAGAATTTCTCAGGCGCCCGATAAGGTTGACCGTAGGTTCCGCTTGCCGATAAATTGTTGGTCTGACAGCTAACATAAAACGGGATCGAAGGCTAGAATTGTCGAAGTTTCAGCGTGTCGAAACACTTTGCTGCTCCCGGAATATCGCGATTTAGGCGTTTGGTAAGCCTGACGGATGGATCGAACCGGGGCATTTCAAAATTGAGACGCCTGAGAACGAATATTATTAGACAATCTGGCTTAAGTAGACGCCGAATAAAAAACGCCCTACAGCTTCGCGTTGACTAAAACGCAATAAGGACTCAAAGATGACAGCATCAACTGATGTTCAGGAAATAACAATAGATACGATCCGCACCCTTTCCATGGATGCTGTCCAGGCGGCCAACAGTGGCCATCCGGGTACGCCCATGGCTTTGGCTCCCGTTGCCTATTCACTGTGGTCAAATTTCCTGAATTATGATCCAGCCAATCCGAATTGGGTTGCCCGTGATCGTTTTGTGCTTTCCTGTGGGCACGCTTCCATGTTGCTTTACTCGCTGATCCATCTTGCCGGTGTTGCCAAAACGGACGAGTCCGGAAACCCAACAGATGGATTGGCAATCTCGTTAGACGATATCAAGAACTTTCGACAAATCACAAGTCCTTGTGCTGGGCACCCTGAATACGGATACGCTGCGGGTATCGAGACCACCACGGGCCCATTGGGGCAAGGTTTGGGCAACAGCGTCGGTATGGCGATCGCTGGAAAATGGTTGGCAGCGACATACGACAGGCCAGGTTTCGAGCTGTTTGGTTTTAATACGTATGCAATTTGCAGTGACGGTGATGTGATGGAAGGCATTGGCTGCGAGGCGGCGTCGCTGGCCGGGCATCTGAAGTTGTCAAACCTGTGCTGGATCTATGACGACAATGAAATCACAATCGAAGGTCGAACGGAATTGGCATTTAGCGAAGACGTTCCCGCACGATTTGAAAGCTTAGGTTGGCAAGTAATCACGGTAACCGACGCCAATGACATGGCTAGTTTAGACGCTGCCTATGCCAAGTTTTTAGAAACAGACGACCGCCCAACCTTGATTGTATTAAAGAGTATCATTGGTTTTGGGGCGCCTAACAAACAAGATACTTCCGGGGCTCATGGATCGCCGCTGGGTGAGGAAGAGATCGCGTTAGCGAAAGAGAACTATGGATGGAAACATGAAAAGTTTGCAGTTCCGGTCGAAGCCACTGATGATTTTAGAGCGAAACTGGGTGGAAGAGGCGGCAGTGCTCACGCTCAATGGACTGAGAAATACGCGTCTTACGCAGAGGCGTTTCCGACCGAATTCAAAGAATTAGAAACCTTGTTTGCCGGTAAACTTCCCGAAGGTTGGGAAACGTCAATCCCTGAATTCGAGACCGATTCCAAAGGAATGGCGACCCGCGTTTCATCGGGTAAAGTTTTAAATTCCGTGGCTTCCGCGATTCCAAACTTTATTGGTGGATCGGCCGACCTTGCGGGGTCTAACAAATCAAACAATGACGATCCCGCTGCCGGGCACTTTAGCGGTTCTGATTTCAGTGGCAAGAATTTCCATTTTGGAATTCGAGAGCACGCGATGGCCGCCATCGGCAATGGAATGTCGCTGTGTGGTATTCGCCCCTACGTAGCAACGTTCTTCGTATTTACGGATTACCTCCGTCCGTCGCTTCGGTTAAGCAGCATCATGCACCAACCGGTCATGTACATCATGACGCACGATTCGATTGGATTGGGAGAGGATGGCCCAACTCACCAACCCGTTGAGCATTTGGCGGCCTGTCGCGCGATTCCGAATGTGCTGGTAATGCGCCCGGGAGACGCCAACGAAGTAGCGCAATGTTATCACGCTGCTTTGGCAGATTCAAAACGACCATCGGTGTTAGTGCTTAGTCGGCAAAACTTGCCGACATTAGATCGCTCCCATTATCAAAGTGCCGAAGGTGCGACCCAAGGAGGTTATACGTTACTCGATACCGATGGCGTGCCGGACGTAATCCTCATGGGCACGGGAAGCGAAGTCCAATATTGCCTGGAGGCGGCGGAAAAACTGGCTGCCGAAGGAACCAAAGCGAGAGTTGTCAGTATGCCCTGTTGGGAACTGTTTGATGAGCAATCGGCGGAATATCGGGAGTCGGTGTTGCCGTCTGCCGTGAGTCGCCGCGTCGCAGTTGAGGCAGGAATAAAAATGGGCTGGGAGCGATACCTTGGCGCAGGTGGAGCTTTCGTCGGAATGGATTCATTCGGCGCCTCAGCCCCCGCTGAATTACTGTACGAACACTTCGGCATCACAGCCGACGGAATTGTGGCTAAGGTTAATTCTCTTTGATTAACTTGGTTCGCTGAAACACGGAACGACCAACATTTGAATGCTCGCCGATGAAAGATTGCGGTTAAGGTGCGTGTTGGGTTAAACTTATTGGTCAATCTGTGTTTCTAAAAAAACCGCGTCGAACCGAATCGGTTGCGGCGGTTTTGGGTCACGGATAAGATGCAAACTTCTAGGTTACTTGTAGCGAAAGGCAGACAGATGAACTTTGGGATTCCCGATTTTATGAGCACGCTAACCCGCGTTTCGAAAGCACTTGCGATGCTTCCCTTGTTGATGGGAACCTTAGCCGCCGACGAAGGGATGTGGCTGTTTAACGATCTGCCGGTCAAGCATCTAAAAGATAAGTACGGTTTCACTCCGACTCCTGAGTGGTCGGAGCACGTCATGAAATCATGTGTTCGATTCAATGTCGGTGGCTCAGCTTCGTTTATTTCCAGTAATGGTTTAGTGCTCACCAACCATCATGTTGGGTCTGATACGCTTTTTAAACTGTCTAATGAGGAAAACGATTATTACAACGACGGTTTCCTGGCCAAAAATTTCGGTGAAGAACTAAAAGCCCCTGACCTCGAGCTAAACCAGCTGCTCAACATTAAGGACGTGACGGCACAGGTAAACGCAGCGGTTACCCCGGGATTGTCGGCAGCGGAGGCTGCGAAAGCACGGCGGGCGGCGATTGCAAATATTGAAAAGCAAGCCACTGATGAATCGGGCCTACGTTCGAACGTAGTGACATTATACGGCGGTGGGCGTTATCACCTTTACCAATATAAAAAATACACGGACGTCCGCCTTGTTTGGTCACCGGAAGCCAACGCGGCGTTTTTCGGCGGTGACGCTGACAATTTCGAGTATCCTCGGTATTGCTTGGACGCCTGTATTTTCAGAGTGTACGAAGATGGAAAACCAGCCAAGATCGAGCATTTTCTCAAATGGTCTCCGAATGGGCCTGCCGACAAAGAGTTAGTTTTTGTTGCGGGTAACCCAGGTCGGACCAGCCGAATTTTCACGGTCGCGGCGCTGAAGCATCAACGGGACGTTCGCCTGCCTTATATTCTTGACTTCATTCGTCGACGTGAGGTTCTGCTTCAGCAGTTTGCCCTTCAAGGCAAAGAATCTGCCCGACGTGCACACGATGGTTTGTTTGGATTCCAGAATGGAAGAAAAGCACGAATGGGAATGTTGCAGGGGCTCCAAGACCCCGCTGTAATGAGCGCTAAAGAACAAGCAGAAGCCGATTTGCTGGCCAAGATCGAGGCAGATCCAAAACTTCGCAAATACGCGGGTGCTTGGGAGAAAATTGCCGATGTCCAAAAGCGAAGAGCAGCGACACAAGGAATGGGAGTCAATTTGAATGAGCAGTTATTCAATCTGGCCCAGCAGTTAGTTCAGATGGCTGAGGAAGATAAAAAGCCATCAGCGGAACGTATGCCGGCTTACCGGGATTCAAATCGTGCTTCTTTGGAACAGCAGTTGTTCTCCACGGCTCCGGTTTACAAGGATCTCGAGCAGGTAATTATTTCGGATCTGATCAGCCGAATGGTTGAAAAGCGTGGCGGCGATGATGAGCTTTGCCAAAAAATCCTCGCTGGGAAAAGCCCCATTGATCGTGGAGAAGAACTAATTAGCGGCACAAAAATGGACGATCCAGAGTTTCGAAAAACGTTGGCCGCAGGAGGCTCAAAAGCCATTGAAGCGTCGACTGATCCGCTTATCCAATTGGCGCGAATGGTGGATTCAGAAGTTCGGGCGGAGCAGTTGGCGGGCGATGAATTGGCTGAAATCGAGCGACAAGCTTACGCTCAAATTGCTGAGGCTCAGTTTGCGACTCAAGGAACTTCGACGTATCCTGACGCAACGTTTAGCTTGCGGTTGGCATTCGGACCTGTTTTAGGATACACCGAAAAGGGGAAAGAAATCCCTTCGATGACGAACTTTGGTGGAGCCTTCCAACACGAAGCCGCCCATGCTGGACAGGAATATTTCGACCTTCCAAAGAGTTGGCACGTGGCTCGCGATGCAAAAAAGATCGACCTCGCTACGCCGTACAACTTTGTTTGTACAGCCGACATCATCGGTGGAAATTCAGGTAGTCCTGTCATTAACGAAAAGATGGAACTAGTCGGACTAATTTTTGATGGCAACATTCAATCACTTACGGCTGATTATCTTTACAGCGACCGCCAGGGACGCGCAACCAGTGTTCATTCGAATGCGATTCGGGATGCGATTCGAAATATTTATGGGGCTGATTCACTTGCGGATCAACTCGGGAAATAGTGGTCGCAACCATGATTAGGCAAGTGACACTCCAAGATGCCGGTGAGATAGCGGCAATTTACAACCACTACATTGAGCACACGACGATAACTTTCGAAGAAAGCTGTCTGACGGCGCTGGATCTTTCTGCGAGGATCGATGACCTTACCTCGCGGAATTATCCATGGTTGGTTTACGAGTTTGATGGGCGGGTCGCTGGATACGCCTACGCAACCCCTTGGAGGACACGAGCGGCCTATCGGTTTACCGTGGAAAGCGCAGTTTATGTCGACCAAACCCGAATGGGTTCGGGCATTGGAAGCCAGCTTTATCGAAAATTATTCAAGGAATTGGCTGAAAACGATTTTAAAACAGTGCTGGGGCTAATTGCATTGCCGAATGAACAAAGCGTGCGGATGCATGAAAAATTTGGTTTCCGGCCCGTTGGACATCATCGGGAGGTGGGCTTTAAATTTGACCAATGGATCGATGTCGGCGTTTGGCAACTCATGCTCGCGTCTCCTACCGACCGATAAATGGCTTGTAAAGTTGTATAAGTTGGGGTTTGCGATCCATCGACTGACCGTAACTGGAAAATTCGTTGTAAAATGCTTCGCGTTTTCCATTTTCAGGGCATTCAGACCTTGAAAGAAATGGTGGATCTTTAGAGAATCTGGGTTCGAAGCGGCAAGGCTTTGCCGCTTCGAGAATAGCTGATATGGAAGAGTGGCTGAGTGGTCGAAAGCGCCTGATTGCTAATTAGGTGAACGAGTCAAATCGTTCCGCAGGTTCGAATCCTGTCTCTTCCGCTGTTGAACCCGTCAATTGAATACAATTGACGGGTTTTTTTATTGCGCCTCGAGTCTGTTGTCGTGCTGGCTGTGTTTGATTGAAAAGATAAATCAATGAGAAGACATGCCAGCTTAGGTGTGATTTGTGTAGGAATCTTCATGCCGCCGTGCTGTGGCGGTAATGGAGCCAACGTAATCGTAAAAATAGTTGTTTAATGATGCGGTTTTTAGTGATTTTGTGCAATCGGAAACGTACTTTAGACGAAGCGATAAAGTCAACTTTTCTTTTGAAGACGATTGTTGTAAAAAGATCAGCACTCCGGTTAGCAAAGCATGAAATCAATCTCTGACAACTTTTCAAGGGTAAAAAATCTCGGCGCAATTTTTGCGCTGATTACTTTAGCCTTTTGTTGCAGTGGTTTCCATTCGTTCGAGGAGTGTGCTCACGAAACCGTAACTCAGGAAGTCGAATTGCTTTCGGCTCGCGAGGATGACGACGTTTTAACGTCGTCCCGTTACGTGTCTTCATTCTTTCGCCCACTCGAATTCGCTCCGTCTCGATGTCTTGCGGCTTCACCAACATACGTGTTGTGCTCGGAGCGTTCCGCGATCAATGGCTTGGGCACTTATCTCAGACTTTAACGTAAGTTTGCGCGGTTTTTGAGATTCGTTCGGGCACAAACTCTCGTCGTTGACGACTAGACAAGCCGGTTAGGTTCCGATTAGCGCGCACTTTTTAGTTGCTTTGATTTCTAAATTGATTTTACGTTTTTAAGTGCGAGAAAATTATGACTTTGTCTGCCGGTGTAGAGAAATTTAACAGTGAGCGTTTTCCAGCTATGGAGGAGAAGTTTAGGGAGCTTGAGAAAGGTCAATCTCCCGAGACTCTCTTTATTACCTGCTCGGACTCTCGGATCGACCCAAGTTTAATGACCCAAACCGAGCCCGGAGAATTGTTCGTCATCCGCAATGCGGGAAATATTGTTCCCAAGCCCGGAACGGGAGAGTTATCGGTAGAGGCAACGATTCTCTACGCGATTGATGTGCTGAAGGTCAAGCGAGTTGTCGTGTGCGGGCATTCCCATTGCGGCGCGGTTACGGGGCTCATGAATTTGGACTCGTTGAATGAACTTCCCGAAATAAAAGCATGGGTCGGCAAGAGTGCGGAAGTCCTCGATCGTTTGGAGTCAGATACGTCGACGCTTAACGATGGAATTAAAGAGAATGTCAAGCTGCAACTTGAACATTTGCTCGAGTTTCCATCGGTTTCAAAAGCGGTTGCTGCTAACGAATTAGAGCTTGAAGGATGGGTGTACCACTTTGAAAGCGGGCACGTTGAATTTCTTGATTAAGCAAGATCTGCCTGACGAGTGAAGCGTATATCTAATTCAATTTTTACAGCGGAGCGTAGTGATGAGTAATAACTTGCTCAATTCGAGTGAGGGGAAAGAGTCTCGCCCAAGCCATTTTTCGGACGACTTTTTCGCGTCGATTGTTGTTTTTCTTGTAGCGTTGCCACTCTGCATCGGCATTGCCGTAGCAGTTGGCGTTAATCCCGCTCGGGCGTTGCTAACAGGGATTATTGGCGGAATCGTTGTTGGTTTTTTTGCCGGCTCACCGCTCCAGGTGAGCGGTCCTGCGGCCGGACTATTTGTGATTGTTGCTGACTTAATTGCTCAGGGTAGAGAATCGTTCCTTTCCAAATTAGGGTCTGGCGTTGAAGCTCAGGAAGGCGAAGCACTCGCGTACTCACTGATGGTTCTCGGTACGTCCGTGTTTCTGGCGGGTGTGCTCCAAGTCGTTGCTGGAAAATTTAAGCTTGGCCAGTGGTTTCGGGCTGTTTCGCCTGCGGTTGTAAAGGGAATGTTGGCTGGTATCGGGCTTTTGATTTTGTTCAGTCAGTTCCATGTAATGCTAGACCACAAGGCTATGTGGGACGGTCACAAGGCGCACGGTGGTTTGGAATACCTAGCCACGATTCCAGAAGCGATCCTAAAGTGTTTTTCGTCCGACACCACGGCGAATCATCACTTAGCTGCACTCACCGGAATACTCACCATTGCCACGATCGTGGCTTGGCCGTTGGTTTCACCAAAAAAGCTGAAAGCCGTTCCAGCGCCTCTGGTCGGGATTTTAGTTGCGACTTTGTTTGCGACGTTCGCCGGATTGGACATCCAAAAATTAGATGTAACCAACCAAATCTTTGAGGAAACTACGCTTCCTACGAGTGCCGGCTGGTTTCAACTACTGATTGACCCGATCGTGCTCACCGGAGCGGTGGTGATCGCATTGGTTGCCAGTGCAGAGACGTTACTTTGTGCGTCTGCGGTTGACCAGTTACACTCTGGCCAGCGAACTAACTACGACAAAGAACTGACGGCTCAGGGAATTGGAAACATTCTTTGTGGTCTGATTGGGGCGTTGCCCATGACCGGTGTTATTGTCCGCAGTTCGGCTAATGTGAATTCAGGGGGAAAGACTAAGTGGTCGACCATTTTCCACGGCTTTTGGCTGCTGATCTTTGTCGTGTTGCTACCGTCTTTGCTGGCATATATTCCGAGAGCGGCACTCGGCGCGCTGCTTGTTCATATCGGTTTTAAGCTCGTTAATTGGAAACAAATCCGAGCGTTGTGGAAAATCAGTCGTGCGGAAATGGGTATTTATTTCGCGACTATGATCACCATCGTCTGTAGTGACCTTTTGGTGGGTGTCGTGTTCGGAATCGTACTCTCCGGGATGAAATTGCTCTATCGATTCACCTACCTAGAATTGGACTTGGAAGAGGAAGGCGACGTAAAGCATTTGCAACTATTAGGATCTGCGACGTTTCTGCGGTTGCCGAACCTTGCCAGAGCTCTCGACGAGGTTGAGAGGGGAAGCGAACTCCACATCCATTTGGATCGACTAGCCTACATTGACCATGCCTGTTTTGATTTGATCAACGATTGGTCTAAGCAGCACGAGAAATCTGGTGGCAAGCTCTGCATCGACTGGGAGCTATTGCAATCCCGTTTTCTCTCTGATCCTTCTTTAGAAGTTCGATCGGTAGTTGAGAAAAGAATCAGCGGTGTCTCATCGGTGGTGGATGACTCGTCTGCTCCTCAGTCACTATCGAGTTGAGAAGGTCAAAATTCCGAAACGAGAACTCCACCGAAGTTCTGCTCGTGAGCGATTGAGAAGTCAGTTGCTCACAGCTCTGTTGGAGGTCAATCAGCAATCTTACAATGGTTGGTTGCCGATTAATTTAGCTCAACACTGGTTGACTGGTTCCGACCGGCTTGCTTGGATTGATACATTGCCCGGTCTCCGGCGGTTAAAAGCCGTCGCGAACCGGTATTTTTTTGTTTTGAAATAGCGACGCCGACACTGATCGAGATTCCAAGCGGATAAAACTTGGGTCGCTGGCGAGAGATGGTTTTGCAAAAACCTTCGAACCGTAACTTGATTTGATTTTCGTCTACGACTTCTAGAACGACACCGAACTCATCGCCTCCCAACCGGCCCACGCAAACAGCGTCAGTGAATTCGGAATTTAACTGACCTGCAATCCACTCGATTGCTCGATCACCGGTAGCGTGGCCGTGATTATCATTGATTCGCTTGAAATAATCGACATCGAGAATTGCGAGTGCGAGACGTTTTTCAATGTTGTTTTCAAGAGTTGATTGAAATCCTCTCCGGTTGAGAAGCTGACTCAATTCATCGGTTCTTGACTGGATATAAAGCTCGGACTCAGTCAACGAAAATGTAGATAACTCGGTAAATCGAATGAATCGCCAAACTGCGTTATCAATTACCAAAGTCTCGATAGTTCTATGAAACTGTTGCTCTTCGAATAAAGCGGGCGAGGATAGGCGCACGATGTCAGTTTCAAAAGGTAGCCTGTCCAGTTTGGACCTACCGCCTACTTTTTCGAGCACCTGTTCATTTGAACAAAAGTCATCCGCAGTCACCCCAAATAGGCTTTCGGCTTTGTCATTCCAGTATTGAGGCCGCTCGTTCTCATCGGTGATGATTAACGCCTCTGCGTACTGGTTAATCAAAGCCTGGAACAAGGCGTCAGAAACAAGATTTTTCTTCGTCGGATTCACGAGCAATCATTTTTTGGATGGAGACTTTTTCGTTTTAGTCTTTTTTGATTTCGCCGCTGCCTTTGGTTTAGCTTTGCTTTTCTTTTTGTCACCAAATGCGGCGCCCCAGTTGTCAGAGTATTTTTTAGTTGTGCCGCTGCGTAAGATGGTCATGGGTCGATCCTGAATGAAATATGTTTATAAATTGTGAGATGACTTGCAACGCGTTTAATCGCGTTAAGATTAGTTGTAACGTTGGTCGGAGTTTTCTACCTGGCTGTTGTTGCCAAGCTGAATGATGTTGTTTTGCAAAATTTGCAATAGAAATCAAATTCTCTAATACGCTACGTGATTAGTTTTTTGTACTTAAATCGTCTGGGTTCGTCCTCTTTCAAGCCTAGTCTTTCGCGGCGTTGTTGTTCATAGGTTTGATAATTGCCTTCACACCAATGGAGATAGCCATCTCCTTCAAACGCAAGGATGTGCGTTGCGATCCGATCTAAGAACCAACGGTCGTGGCTGGTAACAACGACACAGCCGGCATAGTTTTCAATAGCTTCTTCGAGTGCTCGCAACGTGTCGACGTCAAGATCGTTGGTTGGTTCGTCGAGTAGCAAAACGTTAGAACCTCGTCGTAGCAGTTTGGCTAGATGAACTCGATTGCGTTCACCACCAGAGAGAACACCAACCTTTTTTTCTTGATCCGGGCCGCGGAAATTAAATCGATTCACGTAAGCTCGGGCATTTACTTTGCGTTTGCCAAGTTCCAAAGTGTCGTGGCCGTCTGAAATCTCCTGATAGACTGTGTGGTCGTCACGGAGACTATCGCGGGATTGATCGACATAGCCCAATTCTACGGTGCTGCCAATTTTGAGAGATCCGCTGTCCGGTTGTTGTTGACCGGTGATCATTCGGAACAGGGTGGTTTTTCCTGCGCCATTGGGGCCAATAATCCCAACGATCCCCCCCGGTGGGAGTCGGAAATTGACTTCCTCCATCAATATTTTTTCGCCAAACCCTTTTCCTAAATTTTCCGCTTCAATCACTACGTCACCGAGGTGTGGCCCGGGTGGAATTTGGATCTCAAGATCCTGCTCTCTCTCTCGTTGATCCTCGTTGAGCATTTGTTCGTAGGCACCAATTCTGGCTTTGCTTTTGGATTGCCGGGCTTTGGGTGACATCTTGATCCATTCCGACTCGCGTTTCAGTGCTTTCACGCGAGCGTCATTCTGTTTTTCTTCAACTTGAAGTCTTGCTTGTTTCTGCTCAAGCCAGGAGGAATAATTTCCTTCGAATGGGTGCCCTTGACCGCGGTCGAGCTCGAGAATCCACCCGGCGACGTTGTCTAGGAAATACCGGTCGTGGGTGACAGCCACAATGGTGCCTGGGTAATCCTGAAGAGTTCGTTCCAGCCAGTGAACTGAATCTGCATCCAAGTGGTTGGTCGGTTCATCGAGAAGAAGTAAATCCGGTTTTTCGAGAAGTAGTTTACAGAGGGCGACCCGTCGACGTTCACCACCGGATAGTTCGGTAACGTCCGCGTCTTTAGGGGGTAAATTCATGACTTCAAACGCGACTTCAATTTCGTGATCGAGTGACCAACTATTAGAAGCTTCGATTTGATCCTGCACACGAGCCATCTCGTCGTAGACTTTTTGCATTGCATCGTCATCGAGAGGCTCGGCGCATTTTGCACTTAATTCGTTGTAGCGATCTAAGAGCTGGCGACGCGGTGCGACGGATTCCTGGACGTTGTCCCAGACGTTTTTTTCGGGATTCAGGTGGGGCTCTTGCGGGAGGTAACCGACTGTGAAACCGTCGGTGAGCCGCGCTTCTCCGTCAAATTCCTTATCGATTCCCGCCATGATTTTTAGAAGGGTACTTTTACCGGTACCATTTCGGCCTAAGACGCCAATTTTTGCACCTGGATAAAACGAAAGCCAAATATTGTTGAGGACTGCTTTGGTGCCGTGCTTCTTGGTCATGTCGACCATTTGGAAAATGTATTGCTTGCTCATTGCGGTAGTTTTCGAATTCGTACGATCTGGTTGAGTTAATAACGGTTAGTTTGTTGGCGTTTTTGCCATTGTATTATTCCCACTCGATGGTGGCCGGCGGTTTGGAGCTGATGTCGTAACAGACTCGGTTGACGCCATTGACTTCGTTAATGATTCGCGTCGACATTGTCGCCAGAATATCATAGGGCAATCGTGACCAGTCAGCGGTCATGAAATCATCGGTGTCTACACATCGAATCACCAGTGCATTTTCATAAGTTCTCGCATCTCCCATGACGCCGACACTCTGGACTGGTAAGAGAACAGCAAACAACTGAGAAGTTTTTCGGTAGAGATCAGCGTTTTTAATTTCCTCGATGACGATTGCATCTGCTTCGCGGAGGACCTTCAGTTTCTCTTCTTTGATTTCACCGAGACAGCGAACAGCGAGGCCAGGGCCGGGAAAAGGATGTCGCCAGACTAAGTCTTCGGGCAGGCCGAGTTCGATGCCAAGGCGGCGGACTTCGTCCTTAAATAAATCACGAAGAGGTTCGATTAGCTCAAAGCCAAGTTCTTCCGGCAGGCCACCGACGTTGTGGTGAAGTTTAATGGTTGCTGCGGGGCCGTCTTCGGCTGCACCGCTTTCAATGACGTCGGGATAGAGCGTGCCTTGGGCTAAAAATTTCGCGTCCTCAATTGTCTCCGATTCTGCTTTGAAGCATTCAATAAACACATGCCCAATCTTCTTCCGTTTTTCCTGCGGATCCGTCACGCCCCGTAAGGCATTTAGGAATTGCTCAGCTCCATCAACCACACGAAGGTCAGTTTTGAAGTGGTCTGTGAATTGTTCGGTCACCAATTCGGCTTCATTCTTCCGCAGCAGCCCATTGTCCACGAGGATGCACGACAGCTGTGGCCCGATCGCTTTGTAGAGCAAGGCGGCGACGACTGCAGAATCGACTCCACCGGAGAGTCCGCAAATTACTCGAGAGCTGCCAACTTGTTCGCGGATGCGGTCAATCGCCTCGTTCGCAAAATCTTCTAGCTTCCATGTTCCTGTGCAGTTGCAAACTTCGAAGAGGAAGTTTTTCAGGAGGATCGAACCCTCGGGAGTGTGGGTGACCTCTGGGTGAAACTGAAGCCCGTAGACAGGAAGTTTCAAATGTTTTACTGCGGCAACTGGGCAGGTGCTGGTATTCGCTAACGGGGCAAAATCTTCGCTAACGCGCTGGACTTGATCACCGTGGCTCATCCAGACTTGAGCTTCTTTGGGAAAGTCTTTGAATAGGACGTCTTCGGTAGCGACATTGCAGATTGCTCGGCCGTACTCTCTGGTGCTGGTGCTCTCGACTTTTCCACCCAGGTGATCGCAGGCGAGTTGCATTCCATAACAAATTCCCAGAACTGGAATGTCCAAATCAAAGATGCCGGGATCGCATTTAGGTGATTCAGATTCGTAAACGCTGCTTGGGCCGCCCGACAGAATGAGCCCACTGGGAGAGTGTTTTTTTATTTGCTCAGGAGTAATGTCATGGCGGACAATTTCGCAATAAACATGTTGTTCACGAACACGTCGAGCAATCAACTGGGCATATTGTGATCCAAAATCTAAGACGAGGATCCGTTCGGAATTTGATTTGGCGTTTGTTTCAGTGGCCGGTGACATTCGAATTGTCCAAATGTTGCGTATTAAATAACAAAACCCGCGAAAACCAGGCGGGTAGGGAATCTCGGATTATACGAATGTAAGGCAGGTTTTCCAACGACCGATCCCTAAGAAGTCGAGAAGTTCAGAAACGCCGTTTTATACGTTGATAAAATCGAACAATTACGCATTCCGGAGGGGCCTAATCAGCCCCCAATTGGCAGCAGTGCTACGGTATCGGAAATAGAAGCGGTACGTATACTGTTTAAATCTTCAGTAGTTTACGATTTATGATACGGATTTCTAGCGAATGAAAGTACTAATTACCAACGACGACGGTGTCCACTCTCAGGGGATTATCCAGCTTGCGAAACTGGTACGGCGTCATTGTGATGAGGTTTTTTTAGTTGCACCGCGGATTGAACAGAGCGGCGTCAGCCAGGCCATCACCTTCCTGTCCCCTTTGTTTCCACATGCATTAGGCGGGGATTTAGACTCCCAGGATGATCATATTCCGGGATACTCGGTCAATGGAACGCCTGTGGATTGCGTCAAGTTAGGGATCCATGAACTTTGTCCATGGAAACCAGATTTAGTTTTGAGCGGAATTAACGGAGGTTTGAACGCCGGAATTAACGTCGGCCACTCAGGCACGGCGGGAGCCGCCCTTGCCGCCGCAACTTTTGAAATTCCAGCCTTCGCGATGAGTCTTGAAAGCTCTGAATCAATGGACTTCGGCCTTGCTGCAGAAATGGTCTGGCCTCTGATCCAACGTGTTATGGAAATTAGTCTTCCGCCGCGAACCGTTGTGAACATCAACATCCCGGCGATTGCTCTGGAAAAGTATCCCGAAACTGAACCCGAAGTGGTTTTGGTTCCCGTCGAAACTAATCCAATGGCCTATGGCTTTGATACCGGAGCCGATCCTAAAGGTCGGCCGTATTATTGGTCAACGAATTTTCCGGTGCCGGAACCTTCGGAGTTTCTCACCGACACCCAGGCCCTGGCCGCTGGGAAGGTTACCATTTCAACGATTAGCTACGACTTAAATCAACCGAAGTCACTCGATGTTTTAAAATCGGCCATGGTCGGAAATAATCCATCGGGCTAACCGTTGAGCAACGTCAGTATTTTAGGGCAGGCGTCGTTAACTTTGATCGTCGAATCGTATGGGGAGGCAGCGGAGAAATGGGTTCAGCAACAAAAATTGGTGTCGTGACCGTCTCAGATCGGGCGAGTCGTGGCGAATATGAAGACCGAGGTGGGCCTGCGGTTGTCGATTATCTAAACGCGACGGTGACTTCTGAGACGCAGTTAATAACGTCGGTAATTCCCGATGAACTGGGACTAATCGAGTCGACACTGGTCGGCCTCTGTGATGATGAGAATTGTAATTTAGTTATTACGACCGGAGGGACTGGCCCTGCCATTCGAGACGTTACCCCTGAAGCGACCGAAAATGTCTGCGATAAAATGATGCCTGGTTTCGGTGAATTAATGCGTCAGGTGTCTTTGACCAAAGTCCCGACCGCGATTTTATCTCGGCAGGTCGCAGGAATCCGCTCTTCCGAGACGGGAGGTGCTCTCATCATCAACCTCCCAGGTAGCCCTAAAGCGATTGCCGAGTGTTTAGATGCTGTTTTCGCCGCCGTTCCCTACTGTGTTGATCTGATCGGGGGAGGATTTTTAGAAACCGATCCCGATCGGATTGTGGCCTTTCGTCCGAAGCAAAAATAGCGTTGTTTCCTAAGCGAAACGCAAATTCAGATGCGATCAACTATGGGCTTTAGCCAGCAAGAGTTGGCTTAGCGTGGGGAAACTCTGCACTTAGCTAATCTCAATTCATTAAAGAGAATTCAACCGAGAGAGAATTCAAGCAAGACCTGCGGGCGGCTAATCCTTGAACACAAAATGGGTTTGCCTGTTTGGGGCTCAAACTTGCAAATAGGAGTGTCGGTTATCGGATCTTGATTCATGTGAGGGACCTGTAAGAAAGTCAATTTCTCTCAACTGTCGCCCCATTTGGTGATTGCTTTCATAAATTTTTGGAGGGTTGGTAAGCACCATCAGCAAATTGTCTAACTCGAAGTGGACGTTTCGGGCTTACATTTGATTTTTTTTTCAAACAAACTTCTGCAGCGAAATAATTGTCAGAATAGTCCAATGCAAGTAATTAGTACATTAAGAAAATTCAGGTGTGGATGAAAGACTTTTAAGGAATTGCAGGATTTTCAATAAATAACTAGTTAATTGTGTTTTATGGGAATGAAATCCAAGGTTGAGAGATTGGTCGAAAATCGCGCTAAGGGTCGATATGGTTCCCAAGCACCAAATCCAAAGGTCGAAAAGAATAACTTACAGCTGAAAAAGTTCAAAAAAATTGCGGGTTTAGTGATATTGACGCTTCCTCGAACGAAAGAAGCGTTTATAATTCCTGAAACCGGTTTCAGAAGTCTCCGCGCTGATGCAGGTTTTTGAAAGCGGTTTCATAATTGTGCTTTAAAACATAGCGGTGAATATTTCCATTTTCTTATTGTCCCATGAAAGAGGTTCTCATGAAAACTAGACATCTTCGCAAGGGTTTCACCCTTGTCGAATTGCTCGTCGTCATTGCGATTATCGGCATTCTGATTGGAATGTTGTTACCTGCGGTTCAGCAGGTTCGCGAAGCAGCTCGTCGTACAACTTGTATGAATCAATTGCGTCAAATTGCTCTAGCCGCCCTCAACTATGAGTCGGCCTATCAGTATTTCCCATCTGCGGGTGATCACTCTCAAGGTTTTGACGCCGCTGGCGTGCAGTTCCGCACAGCAGTCGATCGCGAAAACTGGGGTTGGGGATTCCAAGTCCTGCCCTTCATGGAGCAAAACAATCTTTATGACATGCGTGTCAACGACGGTACCGATGGTTCACCGGGCAAAATGTTGTCACGTGTTGTTCCTACCTTTAATTGTCCTTCACGCGGCGATCGCCGCGGTGTTCAGTCATGGGGTGCAGATTATTTCCTCGGCGATTACGCCGGTGTGATGACTTCATGGAACTTCGGTGGTCAATACCCAGCTGGTTGGGGAGGCTTCAACTGGCAGGATCAGCAGGCTTCGCAGCCTGAAGGTCAAACCATTTGGCGTGGAATTATTGCCAAGACTTTCAACTCGTACCTAGACTCTGGCGTTCGTGTTTACCAAAACTTTGGTAAAGTCGGATTCGGTGGTGTTACGGACGGTTCATCAAACACATTCATGATCGGTGAAAAATCCGTTGATGCTCGTCGTTACAGTCCGCCGCCAAACGGTTGGGACTGGTGGGATCTTCCTGGAGCCATGCACAATGCCGACTGGCCAAACATGCGTGGATTCATGGCATCTGACAGCGGTGCGTTCGTATGGCCCGATAGCTTGCCCGCCGACAGACGTCGTGGCAACTCGGATCACAATGAGCACTCGTTCGGTTCGGCTCACCCCGGAACAACTAACTTCGCAATTGGCGACGGTTCAGTTACAGCGGTTTCGAACAACATCGATGGCTATGTCGCCGATCAGGTTGGACGTCGTGCCGACGGCTCGACACACGACATGACTGAGCTGTAATCAAAACAGCGTAAGCAAATTCGGATTCCGCATCCTAGGATGCGGAGTCTTTTTTTTTGGATCAATTGCGGCAGGTAGAATGTTCTGGATACCGTCGAGGACAATGCAGGATTGTGGCAACACAGAATTGTTGGAGAGGCAAGATTCTCTCACAAAGCCAAACCGCTGACTGAAGCTCCATGAATAACGGTACGTCAGTTCTAGGTCGTGATTAACCTCCTCGAAAATAATCTTGCTACCGTTGACGTTACGGTAAAGTGACCTCGAAACTCGCGCATCGGGCGTTGCAGTGCCAACCATCGGCGACCAATGAACTTGTTGGCCATCCGGACGTTGAATTCGGACAATCGTCAAAGAACCGGTACTCGATGCCCCGTCAATAATTTTATCCGCGCAGTAATACGGAAACAGGCTTTTACTTGAGTTCTTACGCCCAGCGGTCAACGCGCCTCGACTTGTGATAAACATCCAGTGGTCATAAGCGCTTACGATCGAAAGAAAAAACTCGTTCATTTTCTGAACGTTGGATATGCGAAAAAACTGCTCACCGCCTAAATCGCAGTAGTCACCGGATACGACTTGGGTTGTGGGCTGAATCATAGATTGCGTATTCAAAAGTGTTCTCGAGTCTCAGTAATAATAAAGTGTCGACGCTGGTTCAGGGAACTAACAAATTGACCTGAGCGAAATCGAGGGACGAGGCGGGTTTGTATGGGTAAATCCGACCGATTTTCCCCAAGTTCCGCGATCTCTTGAATTCCGCTTCCCACGAATGTGTCTTCGCATCATGTTTTCGGTATATTTATCAGGTAGGATTAACGCGGGCTTTGACTGAATTGCTGTGCCCAAGTCCGCCATCTCAATCCCACCGATCAAGCATTTCAAACCAGCTGATTTTCAGCAAGAAACCAAACTCACGCTAAAACCCGCTGAAGCAGGCAAAACTGTAAAACAGCGGCTTGAAACCGTTTTCATAAATATACACAACAAGTCTTCAGAATTCGAGCCTTTAAGCTCAAAATGCACCAGAACAACCGCCGAAATTGACGTTATGGACCCAAAAAAAATAACTATTCAGGATATAGCGGATTGCGCGAACGTTTCCAAAAGTACTGTCTCCAGGGTCCTGAATAACACGACACCTGTGAATGACAAGAAACGGGAGGCGGTCATGCGGGCCGTCAAGGATCTGGATTTTGAACCCAATTCGCTCGCCAGCGGCCTCGCCGGTGGCAATTCAATGATCATCGGTGTCCAAACCCAAAAGATCGGAAGTCCATTTTACGACTTGGTCACCCGGGGCGTTATTCACTGTCTTACCGACACCAGGTATTCGCCAATTTTGGTAGATGGTGTTTGGAATAGAGAAATCGAACTCAAAGGCATCGACACGCTTTTGCGTAGACAAATCGACGGACTGATCATCATCGGCGGGGACATTGAAAAGGATCACCTTCTTC
>Ga0075437_10946_pt1 | contig 27067 bp, 21 predicted proteins | sample MintriMetagenome_FD_74266 | JGI IMG/M metagenome (GOLD analysis project Ga0075437, IMG submission 74266) | Marine eukaryotic communities from Monterey Bay, USA to study complex ecological interactions - Minidiscus trioculatus and... | ecosystem: Environmental > Aquatic > Marine > Unclassified...
TCCTTTGTCTCAACCAAGGTATCAGACTCAGCAGGAGATCCATTAGCAGAAGATACGCCCGTCTCCACCTCGGAAGCACGAATGCCACCACCCCTAGAAATAGACGAGCTTGGAGAAGCTTGTCTATCCGAGCCACCATCTTGAGTAGAAGGTGAATTGCCACCGCTTCTTCGTCTTCTCTTCTTAGACTTCTTCTTCTTGGGGGTGCTATTGTCGTCCGACTTTCGTTGGGTAGATTTTGGGGATGATTCTACAACATCATCAGACATAGTCTCATTAGATGTATCAGCAGTAGCATTCTGTTTTGTGTTGTTGCAAGGGGAAGGTATGTCTTATCATATCATATGTTACTGCCTTATTTCATACTGTATATTTTAATAACCACACCCCCTATCCCTCTTTACACTTTCTAGGCTGAGGGATCTGCCGTCTCGGGTAGAGTTAATGACAGTATGGAGATTGAAATTGACTGTGGAAAAGAAGGAGATGATACATTTGTTGCCAAGCCTGAAGTAGTTGATGCCGAGTCATCCAAAGCAGGAGAGCCCACGGCGTTAGAAGAAGTGGCGGATGAGCCTGTGGTGAGAACAAGTTACTGCTTTTGCCAATCTCTTCTTACGGTGCTATTCGTTTCTCACCCTTCTATCTATACAGGATACCTCAACGTCCACTAATGATGATATGGCATGTGACGATGATGATACTGCATCGCCTCCACTACCATCGGATCGGCAAGATCATTCTACTCCCAAGTCATCAGAGTCTACTACGGAAGACGAGGAGCCTAGAGTTGAGGAGGTAGATGAGACCGAGGTAGACGAAACCAAGGTACAGCCGACAGGTCAATCGTCATCCGATAAAGAAGAGGAAGATGAGGCGACATTCATCTCGTGGGATGCATCTTGTGGCAAGTTAATATTCGATCTTGATCATATGTTAAAGTCACTCCAGATTCAGCCAGAGCTACTCAAGTTTCTGGTGTTTGCATATGGTCAGTTCAGATTTGAACATAAAGGTTTACATGAATACCATTGCCGAGTAAGTTTTTGTTGCTGTTTGGTTTGAGATTGATGCCGTCATATATGATATGTATCAATCATTCAAATCTTACATTTCATTCGAATCTTACATTTTCATTTCATGTCTAGATTCTTGCTCGGCAGCTCTTTGAAGAATACAACGAACAAATCTGCATCGTCCGAAACGGATCGGTTTTAGAATTCACAGACATGAACTGCTCAGATGTTGCTGATGCGCTCTTCAAGCTATTCCATCTAAGAAACAAGACGAGCGAGCATCATGTCGGCTTTGCATCATCTGATGATCGTTCATACGGAGAGTTATTCCCCGAGGGTGGAGAAGCCCCATCTACTGCTTCACGAGTCAAGTTTGCTGATGTTGATGGTAACAAGCCTCTCGAGACAGACATTACTCTCAAACTTGGTGCGACAGCTTCTTGGTCTAATCAATGGGGGCAGTACTTCAACAAGCCACAAGTCAAGTCGATATTGAAACCATCCAAGAAGTGGAGGCTCCCCACCTCTCCTGTTATTGCTTCCCAAGAGGATGATATTGATCCTATATTTCGTCTCAACTTGTTAGAACATAATGACGTTCTATTATCATCCGAGGCCGAAGCGACTAAGTATCTTGATACTACTTATCCTCTCACTCCATCTCAAGCCGCCGTCAAAGCAGCTGCTAGAGCTAGTGATGTGGATGACGAGCCTATTCCTTCAGTACGAGATAGGGGATACTTTTTGGCTGGAGTTAAAATGAACCAAGACAATTTGAAAGGTGTTTCAAGATTTAGTGGTGCTAAGAAAACTGCTATGGGCAATGGTTTCCCTGAGACAATTAGGTTCGAATTAGTAACTGAGGCAGCACTCTTTGTTGATTGCATGCTACACATCAAGTGGCATAGAGATGGTGATGATCCGACATATAATTTTGATGACATTGACAAGTTCATCCGTCACCACGAGGCTGAGGTGAATGAACGAGACCTTGGCAAGACTCTAGCCCAATCTATTGCTTCTGTCCGTGCTGAGGTCGTGAATAGAGCCACAACAGCGGGGAACTCAAGGTTGACACCTACACAAGTACAAGATCGACGTACTGCTGTGTTGAATAGTCTTGATATTGACGAGGATGATGATGAGGCTGTTGGTGGTATAGACTTGTGTTGGGAAGACGATGAAGAGACGAGTGATACCGAGTCTACTGGTGAGGATGATGAGTCTGATGATGGAGTAGACGTTTGTGGGGGTAATGAGGTGTTCAATATGATCTATAATAATACGGATCTCAGGCCTGAATACTCTGTCCAAGGAAACATGAAGAGCAAAGTTGCAATCGGGAATAGATGGAAGGAAATGGCCAAGGCTATCACCAAAGCATACAATGCTAGTCAGGGGATAGATGGTAGTGATGCTTCTCGGTTACAGAATGATTCGGGTTATGTTTCGTCTGTTCATGATCATGAACATCACGACGGATACAGTGCATTCGAGGGGAAGCAGGAGGATATAGAACGTACCAAGAAGGAGATTGATCGAAGGAAGCGAGTAGCATATCAGATGAGGGGACTTCACTTAGCGTTGACTCACAAGAAGGTACGATGTGCTTTGTTATGTTCGTCCTGCTTTGATATATCACACGAACTTACTCTACATACTCTTCTCTTATATACACTTCCATAGATTCGAGCCTACGAGAAGGAGAAGCAAGAGTTTCTCAACAAGGTCGACGAGCTGGATGACTTGTGGGATTTCATGGAGAGCAAGCGTTCTAATATGAAGTATGAGAAGTTAGACTGTACCTTTGCTAAGTTCAAGAAGAAAGTAGAGAAGGATACTGGACTCAAGTGGGAGGAGTTGGCTGATTGGGGAGAGTCAGTGTGGAAGAAGAACAATGGTCGAATTGCGAAAGTTGGATTTCTTGCCTACCGTATCCTCAAGCGGCTAGATCCTGGCTGTGGCTTCTGCTTACGATTGATCTCGTCGTATCCATTGCCATCTCAATTGTATGGATGGCATGGTGATCATACACGAGACAAGAGTGATGATCCGGCCGCGGTAGCAGAAACTAAGTCTATTCCCAAGTTGTTAGATGAGATGAGGAAGTGCCAACAGCGGTGTTGGTTCTGTCATGGTTTTGGTGATACCAACAGGTCGTGGGATGTTGTGTCGTCATCATACACTTGTCAGTTGGACTATCCTGTTGGATTCGAGTCCAAGTCGGCACGAGATGTCTTCGACATGCCATCTTTCCAAGCATTCCTCTGGGATTCATATGTTAGAGGTGCATATTCTGGTCGTGAGAAGTTCACTCCATTCTCATATGACACATTGGAGATGATGGTTTGGCAACACTGTGGCTTTGCACTTGAGGATCTAGTCACTTGGCCTGCCTCTCATTGGAAGAAGATGTGTGCCAAATCACACGGATCTTACCGACGCGATTTAACGAATGGTGTCTTGTATACGATTATCAAGAAGCTTAGTGGTCGATGCCCCAATCCTCATTGCCTTCCTACTGATAGTGACTTTGTTAATGTGTCTGCCTGGCATAAGACTGGCATTCACATGGACCATGAGGGAGGCGACAGGGAAGGTGACGCATCACAGATGGTCAAGGAGGGCCTTGTTACTTTCCTTAACGAGATCTGTGGATACACTTGGGCGACGTGCTGCTTCTGTCACGGAATCAAGACACATCTGAACATGAAGGGAATCAAGGGACGTGTGTACTGTGAGGAACAGGGTTGTTGTGTATAGAATGAGTATGCCTTGAAGGTATACTCAGTTTATTTATTTATATGTTTATCAATGGAAAGTTCGGAACATAACTTTCTAACAGTTAAGTTACTCCTTGAAAAACTACGGCATACTCCTGTCGCTATCATATGACCTTGAATAACCTCAGTAAGATAATCAATCGTATCACCTCGTAGTACTACTTTGACTTCGTCCTCGCTATGAATGCAGTGACCATTAGAATCCATGTGAAAATCTTCACTAACTTTCATGAGTAATAATGTGGCAATATGACGCACTCCATCTGCCCCACCAAGATGCTCGAGCAACAAATTTTCAGTACTCTCCTGGTACATACGAATATTGCTTAAAGAAATTGGAATGAATGCCCTTTCCCTGTGAGTGGGAGTATGTTTATAGACATCGCCGTTATCCCCAATAATTTTGAGCCATGTTTCATCCTTTGCCAACAAATCTCGGAATGGCTTACACGTTCGCTCAAGTGCTAGAATATCCGGTCGAAAATCTGGACTAGCATATGCGTTTTCGTCAAAACCATATTTATCAGTTGATGTATACTGGATAATCTTTATAATAATCGATGCCGGCATACCAACTAGAGAAGGCTGGGCAATAAAGGTTGTGGTTTCTTTTTCTGACGTTGCTGCTACAGCAGCCGCTTCAGCGACTGCATTGCAATTATTTGAGCCGTATAATAAATCTCCTGGCATACTATGTGTCAAAGAGGGCGACACTGTGTTTGTAATATGCTTCTGCTCATCCTCCGTGTTGTGTACCTTATCAATGATATGATCATCATTCTCTGTAAATCTTGGACGTTTCGCCACACGCTCATCAGTATTTTCCCGTCCACCACGATCAATAGAAGATGTCACATCTAATTTGATGTCTTGTTTGGTAGTAGGGATAGATTCCTTTGAGCTGCTACTAGTAATATTACCCATGATGTGTATTAATTTTATATTTTTGAGGTGTCTCGTATCTTCCTTTTTATTCGATAAATATCAAGACTATGGCCAATTAACTTCTTCCACCAGTCAATACAGCAGTAAAAACTAATTAATTGATTATATTATTAGTGTATGAGATGATATTATTCTGATACAATAGTACTTTGCTTAGGCAGGATAATAAAAGCAGAGAGGCATTGAGGATAGTTTTATGAGAGTAGAAAAAAGAGGCAAGGATACCGGTAAAGATCTCTCTCTCGTCTTCAGCTTATTAATATTAATTCTCTACTATCGTGTAGTCGTTAGGGCATACAATCATCATCTATTATTATACTACTGCTGATATAGGATAAACCTATTTTAATACTCTTGCAATTTGTTGCAGTGGTTTTCCGGGGTAGTAATTTAGTCTTGATATATACATCGTAAGTATCCTTTTAGTAGAGAACTTCAATACGGAATAGAGAGAGATACAACGAGCCGCATGAGCACAAGTAGAGTAGACGTCGGTACAACCTCGGTTAGTTTATCAGGTTGGACGACATTTGAAATTCTTTTTCATGGATTTGCTGATCTGCCTTCGACAAGAGACGATTATGTCGAATCGCGTGAATTTTCGTGCTTTGGGCATCAGTGGAAGTTGAAACTTTATCCAGGTGGCAAGGCTAACTCAGAAGAAGGGAGCGTTGCCGTGTCATTTGGCAATATGACAAATTCAGGTATAAAAATACAACATGGTGTTAGTGTTAGGGATGCAGATGGCAGAGGAGTTTATGATAGAAAATCGGTACCACATGAGTTTCCTGCTTTTGGTGTGGAGGGTAATGGCCGGTGCATTGTTAACTTTGCCACGAGATCAACACTTATGAATTCATTAGTAGACGGATCATTGATTATAGAAGTTCGAATGAAGTCTACTACCACTGCTGACAACAAATCAATTACTCAATTCATCCCAACAAATCCAATCAACAAAAATGTACTCGAATTATTCATGGATGAGGAAACAGCGGATATAGTCTTTGAGGTAGGAGGAGAACAACAGGCTAAAGGCAAACGGAAGAGGGCTAAGACATCCACTGCGAACTATCATGCCCATCGGCTCATATTAAAGAATAACACTTCAACCCTTTATGAAATGTGTGGGAAATCAGATGAAGGAGGAATTACTACCGTATCAATTACTGATGTTAAGCCTGATACTTTTAAGCATATGATTTACTATACATACGGGGGTAAATTATCAGAAGAACAGCTAAATAACAATGCAAAGGAAATTATCAATGCCAGTGACAAGTATGGCGTAGTGCATCTAAAGCTTGAGGCGGAGGCATGTTATGTCAAATCAAATGAAATTACGATGGATAATATGATGGATCACTTACTCTACGCCGACTCCAAGAACCTAGCATTATTGAAGGAGGCAGTTATGGATTTCATCGTAAAAAACAAAGGAGATATCATTGGCAAAGTATCATTTGATAGTGTTCCCAGTTCAATGATTACCGATGTCTTGACAGCCATGGCGAGAGGAGAGGAGACAGGTGAAGGGAATAGTACTGATTATAACAAGATGAGGGTGGGGACATTGAGGAAGATGTTGGATGATAAAGGGCTAGAAGTGGATGGATCTAGGGAGTCAATGATTGCCCTTCTAAAGGAGCATAATAACGCGGAGGCTAGTGCTTGAGCCTTACATAAGATATGTACATGGGGAGAAAGGAGGAATCAAGGGGGGTAGTTATCATTGTAAATTATCATTTATGTAAGTAAAAGAGTTAATTTTGTTTTAACTACTATGTGTCAATTATCGTAGAATAGAGTATACCCCTGTGTTATGCTTCTCTGCTGTCATCCTTTCCGGCCAAACCTCTTCTTCCCAAGAATAACAACTTTTGCTCCTCCATTGGCATCAATAACAGCCCTTTCATCGGAAGTAACTATACTTGTGAGTAAATCATTGACTGATTGAACATCTCTCAACTTCTCTTTCCATTCTATATCATCTTTAGTTAGTACCCGCATACCAGTATTCTCTGCTACAGATAGAAAACCTCCAAGCTCTCCTCCGACATTGAATCCTGAATGTCCCAATGTAAGATAGATAATAATACCATCTTGCTTGAGTATAGTTGACATTGTTTCTGCCAGTACTACCCATGAACCAGAATTGTATGTTAAATCACTACCAATAATGATATCAGCTGTAGATTCATATTCAGTTGCATCCATTAATCCCCATTGCAATGCTGTCGTCTTGACAATACTATTCAGGTTGTTCTGTTGTATATTTCGTTGTGCTAATTCAATTACTTCTGTATTTGCATCGGTGGCTAATACAGATGATGCACCGAGTTTGGCAGTTGCCAGACTTGCCAAGCCTACACCACATCCAAGTTCTATTATTGTCTTGTCTTTGAATATCGATTGACTTGTTGTTTCGTTTAGTTTGTCGAGTAGCCGAGTTAGTAGTATTCCACTATTCCATACTGCCACTGTTGAGATATATGTCGTCAAAGTGTATGAGTGCAGAGTACATAGATGAGTTTATATTACGAACATTATAGAAAGTGCATATCATATGTGCACATCATATCCTCATTTTTCTCTTCTTACCTCCAGTTCGACCAGCAACCTCACCAGCACCACTATTCGTACCCTGAGAAACAGTTATACTATTATCGTCTTTAATAGATGATAGTGTAAATGTTCTTTCATCTAAGTTCATGCATATTTGTGAATATGCTCCAGGCACAGGAGACTCGGGTAATATGCGACCACTTTGGCATTGTTGTTCTTCTTCTGTTGTTATTGCAGCGACGGTAGATGATGATGCTGCGAGTGATAGAATAGATGTTGATAGTAACGATGTTATAAAGTCTCGTCTTCGTCGTTGTTGTATATATTCATCGATATTGTGTGATGTTATAACATCAACTTCAAAGGTATCGTCATTTATTTGCAACAACACGGACTTTACTCTCCAATTTTGTTTTATTGCAATTGAAGAGAGGGCAGTGAATGCATCGACCAATGATGGAAGTATAATTAGAGCCAGTACTACTACTATTAATATCTCATGTTGCCACTCCATTGGTATTCATATATCTCTTTGCCCATCATCAATCTCACCTAATGTAGGATACCTCATAAAAAATCTTTCCATCAATTGCATCTTTCACTTCTTTCTACCTTACCTGACCTACTATTAGTGCTCAAGCAACATGCAAGTATACTCATAGCATAGGTATATCATAGTAGTGATGAGGTAGTGCTGCTGCTATATTGTTCATATCATGCTGTCGGGTGATGTGAAGAGGTATCTTCGGTCTCTTGTTATTGTTATTATCACAAGTATCATCTCCCCATCAGAAGCATTTCAATCTACTACATCATTGATACCCATCCACAAAAGGGCAAGCAGTATACATTGGATAATAATGAGTATGTCGTCACCATCAAATGAAAATGAGAAGAATGCCTGTCTATGGGAATCTGCCAATGCAATCACATTTCGAACTTCAGATATGAAAAGTAGCGTAATATTCTATGAATCGTTGGGACTATCTATATCATTTGGTGGATATAACTCACCCTTTACAACAATGTCACCATCGTCTGATTCTAGTATCAAGCATAATATACATGTTAATCTCGAATATGATGAAACTTGGCCTTACAATAGTGACAAATTAGCAAATTGGGGGAGAGTTATCTTTTATGTTTCTGATGTTGATGATATGTATAAGTTGGCAAGAGATGGTAATATAACATGTGAATTTGAACCAATTGATGCAGCATGGGGTGAAAGATACTTTCATATTATTGATCCTGCTGGGCATGAATTATCATTTGCTAAGAGGATTGATGGACATGTTAGATGGAGAAAGAAAGTTTAAGGGGTCTATTCTTATTAAGGCTAGAAAGTTGTGGAATGTTAACGAAGCAGATGTAAGAAGATCGAAAGTTACGAACATAAGAATGTTCACAATACTCCATTTGATCTATCATACTCCGTTATTTACCATTATTATTATCTCGATCCAAAGGAGTTCACAAATCTAGACACTGTTGGAGGTGGATCATTGTCGAGACTCTGGCTCTCCCATCCATCATATGGAGGGAGATCTGATGAAACAGACTCGTTATAATAAAAGATTCTTTCTCCTTCGGAGTCCGACGACGACAGAGGATTAGAGGAAATGATCCAGTGATGGGAAATTTGGGATCTATACCGATAAATAGCAAACGCCACCTCTCTTCCTTCATACCTAGTTCTTCGTACATACCTTGGAACATGGTCACATTCTCCATCCCTCGTATAAATTCCGTTGATTGCATCAATTCCGCGCCCAAACACGCTCATCTGAGTTGCTTCTTGGCGTGCACGCACATTTCTTTGGGAACCTCCTCCCTCATCTCTAACTCGTCGACGAGGTGCAACAGCAGCATTACCCCCCTCTATTGCTTGCAGTCTGGTCTCATACTCTTGTAGTCTGGTCTCATACTCTTGTAGTCTAGTCTCATACTCTTGTGTCTTATTATGAAAGCAACTTGAAACGAAATTGAGAGCTCTCCTGTCAACTTTTTATCACACTTTAATTCCATATGCCGCAACTTAACATCCGTATCTGATAGATGATCTGCCATATCTTTTCTCTGGCATGTATGATTGCAACCCTCCACGTCACATTCAATAGTTTTATAAATACATGTACTACCATGTCTATCAAGAGCATCTACCCGTCCCGTCCAATTACATTCGGTACCATGAGGACACCGGATTGTTAACGAATTTATAAGATCTCTAACCACAAAATTAGGATGCGGGCCTGTGGCTGAGATATCAGCTCTGCAATTTGGGCACTTTGGATCACTTTCTACAACTGATTTAATACACTATTTTCATATTGATGATATCATAGATATTAGAGATAGTATCGATATATGAGACATAAACCAATTCAAGTTCAAGATGAGAATAATTTTGTGCACATGATATGCACACACCTCAACACATCACACACACAAAAACATACCTCTTCACAAAACGTATGCCCACAGCTTAATGAGGAAGCGTCTTTTAATACATCATGACAAACGGCACATATACAAGAGGCGGGTGGATCGGAGGTAAATAGATCTGTATTAAATCCCATTTCAATAGCTATTTTTTTGTTGTACTGATTATTACTTATACTCTTGTATTTTGTATGTGTTGAATATTGAACTGCACAGAAACAATAAAATTCGTCGTAAATATAATATATAGTACGGCGGAGGCAGGAGAGTGGAGTGAGGATAATAAGTAGTGTAGTAGGGTGTGAACCTGTGTGAACTTGAACTTGTATCCAATATTTTTTTGTCCTCTCCTTTCGTCTCGAGAAAGGGCCGTAAAAACCTAAGTCAACAACAATAACAAGAGCTTATTCTAATGTACTAAATACTCTTTGTCTGGTTATCTATGTTGCCTAACTATCTCATTCCGATTTTGCAATAGAGAGCGCTATTGCCTAAGCGTCCAGTCATCGGGCGGCACTTTCACTACTACTTAGAGGCTAAAAGATACCGGTAGGTTTAGGTATCTTTTTATGAGAGTTGTTTCAATAAAGTTGATAGTTGATTGTATCTAGTGTTATGTTGGTGTTTATGTCTGCGTATACTATTAACCTCCAACAATAAAGAATTAAATGGTTATGTTACGCCCTCTATATCATCCTATACAATGGGGGCGTCGGCAGTACAGTCGAGGATTTGTGGCGTTATCAACAACTGAGCAAATCATTGATGTGTTGTTAACAAATTCAACATCTGCTGATATATGCCCCTACTCATGTGGTAAACGCCTACATTCGAGCAGCAGCTCATATCAATATAATAGTATGCGGGGTAGTAGAATTAGTAGTTGTGTGTATATTAGTAGCTTCTTTAGTGGATATGGCGACGGGGTATTACAAAATCGAAGGAGTTGCAACAAGTTATCATTTAGTTTACAGTTACCTCTTCACTGCCGTAATCAATTGCAATCACAAAAGTTGTTTCAATCTCGATGGGTCTCCTTAAATCATCGTGGTAGAGGGAGAGTTCCTAGAATGTCTGAAATGAGATCATTAGAAGAGGCACTTACTGCAACATATGATAATTTAGATAGACTTTCACCTCGTGATATATCGGCGTTTTGGGCAGTGGTACCCAAATTTCTCAGGGGTAGAGGGAGATATAGGACAACTAATCAACAGCAGCAGCAGGAGCAAATGTTTCATCAGTTTGATTTGATATTAACAAAGAGTATACAAGATATTGATCATTACGGCTATAGAGAGCTGGCAACCTTGGCTATTAGTTTGGCAAAGATTATTGATAAGATGAGCAAGAGAAAAGGTCATCCTGCCGAAGGCAGTTCGCATCAAGTACTACAAGACCTCATTGGAGAGAATAAACAATTCATATTCAAAGAGATTGCAAGTGCATCAGTACCAGTACTTTATGAGTTTGATGCACGACATATAGCCAATCTCATTTATGCATTTGGTCTAGTAGACGAAGTTGTACTTGTTAACGATGGTAGTACCTTCTTTGATATGCTTGCTGAGGAGGTTCTCAGTTTCGATAGTTTAGATGAGTTCTGGCCACAACATTTTTCCAACATTATATGGGCGTATGCAACTGCAAATGAAAAACATCCAAAGCTGTTCAAGAAAATAGGAGATCATATCGTTACAATGAATAACTTGAATGAGTTCTGGCCACAGGCTCTATCAAACACACTATGGGCATATGCTACATTAAATGAGCAACATGCAAAGCTATTTAAGAAAGTGGGAGATCATATTGTCCACCTCCCCAATTTGGAATCATTCAATGGGCAAGATCTTTCCAACACTGTATGGGCATATGCAACTGCGGGAGAGTCTAACCCTCAACTATTCAAGAAAGTAGCGGATCACATTGTTACGCTCCCCAGTTTGCGTATGTTCAATGGACAAGATTGTTCTAATACATTATGGGCAATTGCAACTGCCGGAGAGTCTCATCCTCATCTCTTCGAGAGATTAGCAGATCACATAATTGAACTCCCCAATTTGAATGGATTCAAATCACAAGCTCTTTCCAATACAGTCTGGGCATACTCAACAGCAGGAGAGTCAAATCTTCAGCTGTTTAATAAACTAGCAGATGAAGCGATCAAAAGGCAACACGAATTCATACCACAGCATATATCTAATTTTCTTTGGGCACATGCAACAAATGGGAAAGTTGACAAGCATTTATTCTCATCATTAGTACCATCAGTGAAGGCAAATCTACACGAATACTCAGCTCAAGGTTTGACAAATATTGCTTGGGCATATTCAGTAGCAAATGTTGATGCACCATCTGTATTCAATAATGAGTTTATCGATGCTTGTCTGAAGAAGGAATGTGAATTCATATTGGATGCATTACGACAGCTCCATCAATGGCAACTGTGGCAAGATGAGATCAAGTCGGGTGTTAGTTTGCCTCCGTCACTAAAGAAAAAGTGTTCTGAAGCATTTATCTCACAAGAATTTAGCCCATCAAAGTTTCAAGACGATGTTGTATCCATCCTATCATCCATGGATCTTAACCTTCAAGAAGAAGTACTATTGAAAAGTGGATATCGAATAGATGCAGTAGTAGAAGTGAATGGAAAGCAAATAGCCGTCGAGGTTGATGGACCATTTCACTTTATTGGCAGAGAGCGAACTGGTAGTACAATTCTAAAGCACAGGCAAGTTGCTGCTCTAGATGGGATGCCAGTTGTTTCTGTACCGTATTGGGAGTGGGATAAGCTCAAGAAGGATAACAAGAAGAAACCGTATTGGGAGTGGGATAAGCTCAAGAAGGATAACAAGAAGAAGGAGAAGTATCTACATTCTTTGTTGGGTCTCTAAAGTAAACGTAAGTCACCATAAACTATCCCTCAAGAACTTTACTAGAATTAGAGAAGTCTTATCCCTACCTCAGCCATATCACCCCTCGTTCACTCCTGTCCGTAAATCCAACCCAATACCCCCGCCTTCACCTAAACACTACATAAACTACCCACCTGATCATTGTACTCTATCAACCTCTCCTCAATCTCAGCCTCAACAGCACCCTAGCCTTAAACTCTCCAGCCTCATTACCCCTCAACCTCAACAATATAACCAACCACAACCCCACCCCGAACACTAAACAATACAAACAAACAACACACTGTTTATCTTTGATTAAATGGGCGGATTTTATAAAATCCTGTTTTGTTTCATGTGTATATTCAATCCAATAGCACCCTCTAGAAGAAGGTGTACCGAAATAAACAACTTAATCAAAAAAGAGTTGGGAACAGCCATATAAACTAATCCCTAACCCCTCAAAACTAAGTATATACAATACACACTATATTTAATAATCCTGACTCTTACTAGAAACAGACTTGGAAGCAGTCTTCTTGGGTAGTAGTACGGCATGAATGTTTGGTAATACTCCACCACCGGCAATTGTTACACCTCCTAGTAGTTTGTTTAATTCCTCATCGTTTTTCACGGCTAGGGTGATGTGACGGGGTACGATACGTGCCTTGATATTGGGTGTGTGTGGATGGGTTGGGGTGTGTTGAGGTCGGGGTGTGAGGGTGGGTGACATAATGATGTGGTTAGAAAAGACGGTGCACCTTAAAATTAATTGAAACAACCAGCCCTCGGCCGCCGATGTGCAAACACACCACAACCAACAATACACACAACTAACAACGTACCTTCTTATTATCACGAGCAGCATTACCAGCTAATTCTAAAATCTCAGCACACAAGTATTCCAATACAGCGGCCAAGTAGACAGGTGCACCAGCACCCATTCGCGTGGCATACTTGCCCTGACGTAAGTATCGTCCGATACGTCCCACTGGGAATTGTAATCCAGCCTTGGCGGAAGAGGTTGTACTCTTCTTCTCACCGCGTCCTCCTTTTCCTTTTCCTGACATGATTGATAGTAGTTGTTTAGTTTGATGTGTAGATGAATCGATAATCGATTTTATGAGAGCAAAACTTGAGGAGAGTTCTGGAGAGTTGCTTGGTTCATACGGATATACCGCGCCATAAAATCTTCCGTACTACGTAAATGTACTTAGACCTCTCTTTGGTCTATAATAAACCTTTTTGGTATCTCTACAAAATCTACCATTTAATAAATAATAAAAGTTGCATACTCCTAATCCGTGGCGCGCGTACATGAGCTTTATACTTATGTACGATAAAAGTTGCAATAAATATGAGAGTTGTTTGCGGTATGGTAGCATCCGATAGAAGCGCGCGCTGATTATTAATATAGCGTGCTCGTATACCACCGGTATAGTATTTAGAGTATTAGTGCTTTATGATCTTTCGATTGGCATTAATTTCGTGGAGCGAGAGGAGGTTTGACCGACTGAGACAATAAAGACATTAAAAGTCGGTGCACCTTCTTTGTAACAACATAGGTAAGACAATATAAACATGAACATATTAGACGTCGGTACACCATCGAAAGATTTCAAAGATTGGACATCTACAGTGGTTAGATTTCATGGATTTGCTAATCTTACTACTATAAGAAATGAAGGAGTTGAATCACCTGGATTTTCATGTTTTGGTCATCAGTGGAGGTTAAGAGTTTATCCGGGAGGAAAGGGAGATTCGGAAGAAGGGTATGTTGCAGTTCAGCTTGGCAATTGTTCAGACACGAGTATCAAAATCAGCTATGGTTACAGCGTTCGGGATGCAAATGGCAAAGAAGTGGTGCATGAAGAACCTGACACAGTTAAGTTTGGTGCTTTCGCTGGTAATGCCTGGTGTGCTTTTGAATTCGCGAAGAGATCAAAACTTATGACGTTATTAGTAGACGGATCATTGGTTATTGAAGTTCGAATGAAGTCTACTGACAAATCAGCTATGCTGTTTATACCGTCAAACCCAATCAATAAAAATGTACTGAAATTGTTTATGAATGAGGAAACGGCGGATGTAGTGTTTGAGGTAGGAGGAGAACAGCATGCAAAAGGCCGACGCAAGAAAGCCAAATCTTCTACTTCTTTTCATGCTCATCGAAATATCTTACAAAACTGTGCTCCGACCCTTTATGAAATGTGTAAATCAAATGAAGAAGGTATTACTACCGTATCAATTACAGATGTTAAGCCTGAGACATTCAAGCACATGATTTACTATGCATACGGCGGTAAACTATCAGACGAGGATTTAAAAGACAATGCGAAAGATATCATCGATGCCTGTGATAAGTACGGGGTGGTTCACCTCAAACTTGAGGCCGAGGCAACTTATGTTGAATCAATTGAGTTTTCTATGGATAACATTATGGATAACTTACTCTACGCCGACTCCAAGAACCTTGCATTATTGAAAGAGGCGGTTATGGATTACATTGTGAAAAACAAGACCAGTATCATCGGTAAAGTGTCCTTTGATAATGCTCCTGGCCATCTCATTACCGACGTGTTGTCTGCCATGGCAAGAGGAGAGCAACCATCTCCTGAAGAGGACGAAAGTGCCAAGTACGTCAAGATGAGGGTAGGAACATTAAGGAAGATGCTTGACGAGAAGGGATTAGATGTGGATGGATCAAGGGAGGCTATGATTGCTCTACTTAAGGAGCATGCATAATGAACATAAGATGTGCACGAATAAGAGGGGAAATGTGAAGGGGGTAAATATGTAATGTTTATGGATGTTATTGTAAATTAAACTAGCAAGTGAAAGATAAAATCAGAGAGAACGTATGCATCTTGACAAAGCTAGTTACTATTACGATACTGTTATTGTATGTTGTCGTTGTGTATGTGTGTGATTGAACGAGATATGGTGATAGTATCCTACGTTCATAATGACGATTAGTGGATTAGTGTATGCTACCAAAGGCACTTCTTCTGATGATACCACCATGAAAGCTCTGTTTGTTGGCACTGAATTACAGGGGTACGCAGTCAATCCTAGGTACATATGTATCTACATCAACATAAGCATCCATCACAAATCTTCAAAGATTTCATGTGAAAACTCCATAAAAGAGGTAGCCTTCGATCTCGCTCGATAGTGATCTTTTGTCATAACTGCCCACAATTTGAGATAGAATTAGGTATGCTAAACAAATAATGCTATTGCTATTACGTTGCAATACTGCCGTTATCATAGAACTGCTCTGACTAAGGCAATACCCTTGATCAAGTGGATTAGCGGCCACGCGTAACACATACAATCTCTCTTTACATTGCATGCAAATGAAGATAAAGAGAGTCCGAGTCGAGTCTCTCCCTATCCCCATCAAACAAAAGAATGACGAAAAGTAGAAGTAAAAGAGTAGTAACATTTACAAATAATATAGAAACAATAATTGGCATATCCGATCATAGTCTAATCATAGAACACTCGAAGCTATGGTATTCAGTTAACGACATAGAACAACTCAAGAACAACTATCAAAACTTGATACACAAGACAAGATGCAAACTCTCCCAACAGGCAAGATGTAGTACAGAGATTACTGGATTAGAAAAGTATTTATCAGCTGAACTATCAGACGAGTTTAAACATCGTAAAGAAGAATTGTATAGAGCTATTCAGAATGAGTGCTTAATCTCGGGAACAAATGGAGGACTGCCGGATATCGATAGATTGGCAAGTGTCTCTTGTTTCCACACGGAGTGGGCAATGACTCAAGCAACTTTTGCTGCTAAACTACTACAAAAGGATGTGTCACGAGCGTCGGCAGACAGTATGAAAGGTAAAAGTAAAAGATTGAAGAAACGTCGTTCATCGATATCATCTAAATCGACAGCATCGACGGCAGTTATAACAGAAGACACAAGAAGCAGCAAAGCAGTAGAATGTCAAACTATTGGAGATATAAAATGTTCCAGCCAGCCTCATTGGCATTATCCGCTTATGATGTTACTTGTCCCTGAACTCTGTCCTTTCGACTTTTGAGATTTGCATCTGTTGTTTGATAAAGCTTCATACATCTCTTTGTTGATGGGTAGTACTTATACTTGGACTCGATAATGATATTATTGTGAAACAAAAGTATGATGAGAGATACATACACTTGATTTAGTTTAAGCTAAACACATATGCTCTCTCGCACCACTCGTAACACAACTGCTGATATCCATTTTTACATTTCCACATTCCTAACTCATGATATGCTTCTTTATCTATACTCACTCTACTAAAAGTAATCGACTTGGCTTCTTCAGATGGCACGTCTCCAATATATGATGTGTTGAGGGCCCCATACCATCTCTGAAAATAATAGACAAGAGATGTTCGAAGGTCGTGTTGTAGACATACATATCTCATTATCATATATATGTGCACATGATGTGTACACACAGAACTAGAACAATATTGCCATACATTTCAATACAATGAAGACGTATATACTCACTGAAACCATGCCTCTATAAATGCAAGACCAGTGTGCGTCGTTCGTGTATATTCAAGAGCATCATTCATCGCTGCTCTAATAACTCATCTCCACAGAAACTTGAAAACCAGAAACTTGAAATTGAATGTGTACGGCACATCAACATTATCAGTTACCAATCTACCTGAATCTTCGACAGGAGTTAACCATATCCTTGATCGTTCGGCTCGTAATATACTTGATATACTGCCCTTGATATTGAATGTTCTTACTTATCTTATCATCTCGTGCTTATTTCTGGAAGGCCGGGTAACGTCATCTTTACCTCACAAGAGAAGAAGAGAGGAGAAGAAGAGAAAGGAGGGAGCTTCTTGGCTGGTTTATTATTGTTTTGTTTACCATTATTCTTTCAGTTGTATCCTCTTATACTTATCCTCTTTGCATTTGCATTTGCAGCTTGATATGTATCAACTGCCTCCTTGCCGAATGTTGTTTATGTTATTGTTGATGTTTGTTGATAAAGATACGTCCGACGATGATTTGGATTATTAGAGGTAGAATCGGTGGCTGCAAGTGATATTAACTTAATGATCTTCATCATTATACCTAGGCGTTAAATAAATACAGCAATGAGTTTCAGGGCTCAATTTTATATTCCTTTGAAATTATTAAACATTACAAGTGTAGGTATCAGCAGACTATGCAACTAATTAGCGGCAACGGTGGCTGTATAGCATTTCATATACAATCGATATAGTATTTAGATCGGTCTTTAATATCCTTTCGATTATTAGTATTGGTTTGGTTGTAGCGGTATTTATATCAACAATAAGAGAAGATACACCAATATCACTTTTTCTCAACTCAAAAATTCTCTGCTTGTATTATTGATACGTCAACAATACACTGATAGTATACTGCCATATACAGGATTAGATCAGTTCTTAATACCCTTTCGATTATTGGTATTGGTTTAGTTGCATTGGTTATACTAAACAAGATAAAAGATACCAAAACAACAACATCACTTTCTCTAAAAATTACTCACAAATTATGTTATTGATACGACGAGGACAAGGCCACTCAATGATACAGAGATGGCAGAATACGATCAGTAGAAGTCGAGCATTATCATCTTCTTCTACTACTATTTGTGGTGGTAATATCGTCACCGCTGTACGTCCTCTATCTCTTTACTCCACATCAACTGTAGTACGACAAAATTACAATGATGCACTTTCATTGCAACAAACTTCTATCCAAAGTAAATGGACGACAGCTAGCGTGCTTGTGAAGGAATGTATACATTTAAATCAACACGTACATACTTATTGCAATGCTAATAATCAGTTACGTTGGTTTACTTCTGGTGGCAGACATACATATCACGGAAATAGAGGCAGAGGAAATGACCGAGGGAGAGGTCGCCATTCTACAAATAGGATTCCAAATATGAAGGAATTCAATACACTAGATGAGGCAATTGAAGTATATTATAACAATTTAGAAATAGTAACACCACGCAACTTATCTTCGTTTTGGTCAGCAGTACCGCGGTTATTAAGACATCAACAACGAGGAGTTAATTTGGTACCACAATTAGAAGCAATCTTTCACAAAACGGCAGATCAAATACATAGTTATGGACCAAAAGACTTGGCTACAACAACCCTTGGCTTTGCTAAGACTATTCAAACTCTTCAGAGAAGTAAGAGGATGTATGTTAAAGGTAGTTATGAAGATTATCTTCACGGGATCCTCGTTAGACAAAGAGATGTAGTGTTTGACTTCATTGCTAGGACGGTAGCACCCATCCTTCACCAATTCAAACCACGGGATTTGAAAGATTTAGCATATACATATGCTTTGTTAGAATATGTGCCCAAGCAACTTGATGACGGTAGTACATTGTTTAATCATATTGCCGAGAAGAGTATCCCATTATTAAATAAGTTCAAGCCACAGGAATTGGCCAATACTGTGTGGGCTTTTGAGAAAGTTAAAGTATCACATCCAACGCTATATGAGAGAGTTGGAGATCATATCGTCACACGGCAACAACTAAATGACTTTGACTCCCAGGCTCTTTCCAACATACTAATAGCATATGCCAAGGCTGGAGTGATCCATCCTAAGCTATTTGAAAAGTTGGGAGATCATATTGTTTCACTTGATCATCTTCATGACTTTTCACCGCAAGCTCTTGCCAACGTTGTATGGGCATTTGAGAAGGCTGCGGTATCTCATCCTGATTTGTTCACAAGGATAGGAGAACATATTGTTGCATCACATCTGAATAAGTTTCAGCCTCAGAATCTTTCCAACATACTAATAGCATATGCCAAAGCTGGCATATCACATCCTGATGTGTTTAACAAAGTGGCCGATCATATCGTATTACTTGACAACTTGGACGATTACAATGCTCAGAGTCTTGCCAATATAGTATGGGCATTTGAAAGGGCAAACGTACATCACCATGAGCTATATGGGAGAGTTGGAGATCACATTGTTGCATTAGATGACCATCTGAATAAGTTTCAGCCTCAGAATCTTTCTAACATACTGATAGCATATGCCAAGGCTGGAGTAACACAACCTTGTCTGTTCAACAAAGTGGCGGATCATATCGTTTCATTAGACCATCTAAATGACTTTCAGCCACAGAATCTTTCCAATACAATATATGCATATGCTAAGGCTGAGGTATCACATCATGATTTGTTTACCAAAGTGGCAAATCATATCGTTATGAACGATCAACTGAATGACTTTAAGCCACAAGAACTAGCCAACATAGTATTATCATATGCCAAATCATTAGAAGTATCACACCCTGATCTGTTCAAGAAAGTGGCAAATCATATCATTTCATTAGACCATCTAAACGACTTCATGCCACAAGCTCTTGCCAACATTATATGGGCATATGCCAAGGCTGATGTGTCGCATCCTGATCTGTTCAACAAACTGGCTAATCACATTGTTTCACTCGAACATCTGAATGACTTCAATTCACAGAATCTTTCCAACATATTATATGCATATGCAAGAGCCGAAATATCTCACCCTGATTTGTTTAATAAAGTGGCAGATCATATCGTCTCACTTGATAATTTGGATGGTTACAATGAACAAAATATATCTAACTTGGCATGGTCATATCATAAAGCTGGAATAATCCATCAAGATCTCAACAACAAGTTAAAAGGTGCTGCCGATAGTAGGAAAGAAGAGTTTAATAGTCGGAACCTGAATAACCTTTACCACTGGACATCAGAAGAAGTCGGTGTACAAAACCAGGAAGATGATGAACAGAATGGGGATCAGAACGATAGTTTGGCAGTAGTAGATGATGATAATGATACGGATATAGAAGAAGAGGAAGAGGAGGATGATGCCTCCACCACAATTCCAGTTCCAGAAGACTTGTCTCTTTTGACAGTAGTTCAGCTAAAGGATAGGCTACGAGACTTGGGATTACGTGTTAGTGGGCGTAAACAAGAGTTGATTGATAGACTCAACGACCATATTCAAAGTAGTAATAGAGTATGAGGGATGAGGGGTGGATGGATATTCGTATATTGATAAAGAACTTAAAATTTGCATAATAGTCATCGATTCAAAAAGTTAAACACAGAGCTTATCAACATATATAAGGGACTATATACTCTCAGAATACATCTATAAGAGTGTGCAAGAAGCCAGAGAGTATAAGAAGAGGCTGCAGCATCAGTGTCATTTAACTACTCATCAAAGCTCATAAAGCTCACATTCCACTTGTAGGTACGAGAGAAGAAATTATGAGAGTGTTAAATTCACCTCATGCAATCGCCTGCCATGGCCATTAAATAGTAGCTTACTCTCCGTCTACAATAATACTCCAAGATGTCCACCGCTGCCGCCGAAACAGGGCCATCATTAACATGGCAAGAATCGTTATCTGAATTATCAACATTACTATCCTCTGCCGACGATAACAATAAGGCAACAATATCAACAATTGAAAAAAGTTGTTATGCCCTACTAACCAACACTAATGACGATACACCACCACAAAGTGCAACTGATGTAATCCGTACAATCTATCTACGATCATTAATTAAACTCAATAAGTACCAAACAGTCATTGACTATATCATCAACACATACGAGGATTTAGATAATTCAAACGCTGAAGAATTAGCCTACAGTTTCTATCGATTAAAAAAGTATGACGAATGTCGTAAGGTATGTTACATCAATCTAACTAATGAAAGTGATGGCCCGTTACTTAATTATCACAACAAGGACAGTGATAATTACGTGGGAGAATCAAAAAGTAGAGGATTAAAATGTATTTATGCACAAACATTATATCGATTGGGTGAAACTTCTCAAGCTGATACAATTTATCAAGAGCTATTAAATGATAATAGTACTCTGGTTATGGATGTGGATGAGCAAGAAGATTTGTTGTCGAATGCATTGGCTAATAAAATCTCTAATTATACATACAAGGGCACTTCATCAGTAGCTAATAGTAGCGGTGGTAGCGAGTATGAGAAGCCATCGACGTGGTTGGAGGATAATGAAATATTACAACAATTACTCACATCTTATGGTCATCAATCTACCAATACCAACAATAACACCTCAGATTTACTACAAAATTATGATTTGGCATACAATTTAGCAACCTACCTCTTATTATCAAAGGTTGAACGACCAACATCAAATATATTAATTGCTAAATCATTATTGGAACATGCTGAAAAATCAGCCTTGACAATCTTTCAACCTACTTCCTCTACTGAAGATGCCTCAACGCCCGAAGAAGAAAAGATTAACGAAGAAGAAACAAAACGTCAACAACAATTAGTGGCACAACGTGAGGCTAATCCAATACAAGCAAACTTAGCCCTATCAAAGTTACTACTAGGAGGTACATCCAATGAAAATGATGCAATGAGGACATATTTAACACTAGTTACTAAATTTGCAATGTCCAAAAAGACCAAGGGTGGTAAGGGTAATGCAGTAAGTAGTACTGCCGGTGAGGGTAATTTGATGGCAATATCATCGAATAATTTAGCAGTATTAAGGGATGGTAAAGAGAGTGTATTTGATGTTGTGAAACGACTTCCCACTACTTCATCATTATCAGTTTCCGATGATAATATTACTAGTGGTAAGGGTGGTAAGGACAAGTCATCTACATCCTCAAACAGTGTACCATTGGTAGGTGCCACGCCACAACAGGTACGTGTGGCATTATACAATCGTGCAGTATTATATATCAAGATGAAGAATGTTACGGGATGTTTAGATACGTTACGTGTATTACGTTCATCCTTACATGTATCGTATCATGGAGATGGTATTGATACCAAGAAGGCCGATCCCCAGTCCCCCAAGAAGAGCAAGGGTAAGAAGAAGAAGGGTGCCGCCGCCGCCGGGGATAATGTCGTACCCACGGCAAAACCAGCTTCAGACGCCGAAATACTTGCATGGGAAGCACGTGCTGATTTACTCGAGAGTGAATTATATCGTATCTCTGAATCGAAAGACAAGTCGTATGAAGATATTCTCAATGGTGCCATTGACAAACTTGACAAGGCATTATTGGAAGACGATACTGATACGTCTGGGGTACTGGAATTTACAAAGGCACAACTATTATTACACAAAGCAATGGTGAATAACAATCCATCATCGAAGGACGTACAGCCGTTAATTGATGCACTTGATTCTCTTCCTTCTTCTATTAAATCATGTCCGGGTGTTATTGCCACATCGGCATCATTACATGCATCCTCTAACAAGAGTGGTGGTGAATCCTCGGAACAATTACTATCTTCATTGGGTGATACCATCCCTGCCAAGTTAGCCATGGCAGAATATAAGATGGAACAAGGACAACATGACGAGGCAGTGGAATTACTCCAAGGCATTGTTGACGAAGGTTCGGGAGGTATAGAAGCAACGGCATTACTCGTCAAGGCATTATCTTATACGGATCCTACCAAGGCTGAGGAATATGTTGAGGAGTTGCAATTGGGTGTTATTGGTGGCGGTAGTGGCAATGGAGGAGATGTTATGGACGGCGAGGCATTAGAATCTATGGATATACCACGATTTGCCAAGAAGGAATTAAGTAGTGCAAGTAGTGGTAGTTCTACCAAGGTTCGGAAGATGATTGCTGCCACGGGTGGTAAAGGACGATCCAACATGGGGTGAGTAGTATGTGCACATATGATATGATTTTGTGCATATGATATGTTCATTTTTCGAAAGTGCATATGATATGTCTCTATTATGATCTCTATACTAACCACCCACATCTTATCCCCTTCTTTATACTATGTGTAGTGAACGTAAGAAGAACAATCGAGAATCCATCCTACGTAAACGTGCCAAACAAAAGGAAGCATACCTCAAACGGCTCGAATCCGAAGGACGATATGATCCCAATAAAATCCCACTTACCAAACCAGATCCAGAACGATGGATACCCAAAAGTCAACGATCATACAATCGTCGTGGACGTGGTCGTGGTGGCGGTGGTGGACGGTACAACAACAAGTCGAATGTTGGAGCTCAAGGCGGCGGCGCGGGGGCTGGAATGGAAAAGGATGCAGCTAAATTGGATGTTGCGGCACGTGTTGCTGCCAAGGCTAGCGGAGGCGGAGATGGGAGTGGCAAGCCAAGTACTGCTAACATTAAAGTCTCGTCAAGTGGTACAACGAGGAAAGGCAAGGGCGGGAAGAGGCGTTAGACTATGTTAATGTGTTGATGGATAATCAGATAGAGGGAGGAGAGATGGATATCGAGCATGGCGAGGATGTGAGATTGGATGAATAACTCGAGGTAGTGTACAAGAAGGTTGCGGCACTTACATTTACTTTTAAGTTTTAAAACAAAGTAAGTGGCTATTATTTGATCATACATCTACAATAATTAAAGCAGTGTAGCATGTATCCTATGTACCGACTAAAGTTGCCTATAGTTGATGCGACACACCACCGGTATCTGTCGTACGTTCGTTGATTCAAGCTGTTCGAGCTCACACCACAAACAATCACAAGTATGAACAACTAAAAAGAGATTCACGAGGGCTGATCGGATAGGGTGATACTTGTTAGTATTGTACAACTATTGCAACTGACGTTGAGCTATCTAATTGCTAACAGTATAACCTTAGCGGCGCTGTGTTCATACCTTATCCTCTCTTGACATCAAAGTTCCTCGCAATTACAACTCAACGATAAGCTATAATGCCTCTTCAACTACAACAGGCTGCCAACAATGGTGACAGTAACAACAATAATATCTCTCCATCATCATCTGCATCATCACAACAACGTCAGTCGATAGTATATAGTTTAGAAGATAACGATAGACCGCAGCATAATAATAACAATATGCTCTCCCAACGACGAACACAAGATGTGAATAGCAACAACAGTATTAATATTGATAAAACGAATACAACATATCGTAGATCACTAAGCTCCTCATTTACAGATCGACTACGCAATAATAGACGTCGAGCATCAAGCTCGTCCGGCATAGATGATCAGCAATTGGAAGAGCAACAAGGTAATAATCATTTTGCAATACCTACTATTTTACACAATCGAATATCTCGCTCGTTTGATGCTCTGGATGATAACACAAACAGCAATGGTATAGATAAGGAATGGAAGCAAAGTAGTATATTGACATGTGATACAGAGTTAATAATACCAGCTCCTGAGTCAACAACAGATGGGAGTTCAGATGAGTTACTCAGTAATTTAGAAGAGGGTGTTGAATGTAGTTTGCATAGAGATGATGGATTAGTAAAAACCAACAATGTTAATGATAATAGTTTAGATACATCATTTGATGCAGACGAATACATTAACGGTCTAAACCCCACCAATAACAACTCGTCATCACCAAGAAGTACCAAAATGTCAAAATTAACGAGACAAGCTACACAAAAAGTATTCAATGCCCTCCAAAGACAAAAGGGTAAACGACAACACCTCAACAAACCAATATCATTAACACATCAACGCTACCATAGAAAATCACTATTATCTTCTATATCATCCATAACATCAGCCGCAATAACCACCATAAATCAATCCGATAATGATATGAATATAAGGACAATAATACAAAGCAGTGGTATCTTATCAGATGATACAAAGAATAGAATAAAAAGTGGTTTATGTTGTGTCATATTTGGTTTATGTTTAATTGGATTACTTTATTTTATGTTAAAACCATTACCAACTTAGTGTATATGATTTGAAGTTAGGGTTGAATATTTAAAAGTTGAGACTTTTATCCAGCAAACCGGGAGATTTGAATAATACATGGAGCAGGCTTAAAGACAGTACTCTCTCTAGTAGCTTTTAATCTATAAGTTATGCGATTTAAGTTCTCTCTCATACTCTATTTACTTTGGATTATCATCTTGATATGTATTGTGATTTGAAGGATGGGGTTGGAGTTTAATAGTAGGTTTGGGAGAGATTTGGGAGGGAGAGTTTTGAATATTGTGCGGAGATTGTTAGTCTGATGAGAGAGTGCAGACTGTGGCTCATATACTTCCCAACGCCTTCCACCAACATCCAATTAGAAAGAGCGTTTTACTTGCTAAGAAGGCAGCAGGCCGGAAGATTGGAATAAGAGACACCGGGAGACATTATGGCAGTATGGAACTTCCTCTCTCTTTAGTAGCTTTTAATCTATCTTATGCAATTTAAGTCCTTACCATGCCAATTTCCCTCATACACTATTACTATTGGCCTTGAATATGGTCATTAAGTCGATCAATCAACTCTTGTTTACGTCCACTAACACGTAATCCCAAGCTTCGTAGCCTATCCTTTAACTGAACAACTGTCAAAAGAGATAAGTCTTCTGGAGCTGAGGAGGCATTATACTCCTCTTCCTCCTCTTCTTTATCCGTATCATTATCATTATCTTCATCTACCACTGCCAACAAACTATCGTTCTCGTCCTTACTCTGCTCATCATCTTCCTGGTTTTGTATATCTTCTTCTTCTGATGTCCATTGGTAAAGGTTACTGAGTTGCCGACTACTAAACTCTTCTTTCCCATTATCGGCAGCATATCTTAACTTGTTATTGAGATCTTGACGGATTATTCCAGCTTTATGATATGCCCATGCCAAGTTACATATAGCCTGGGCAGTGTAATCGTCCAAATTGTCAAGTAGTACGATATGATCTGCCACTTTATTAAACAAATCAGGGTGAGATATTTCGGCTCTTGCATATGCATATAATATGTTGGAAAGATTCTGTGAATTGAAGTCATTCAGATGTTCGAGTGAAACAATGTGATTAGCCAGTTTGTTGAACAGATCAGGATGGGATATTCCAAGCTTTGCATATGCCCATACTGTATTGGAAAGTTCCTGTGGATTAAAGTCACTCAGATGATGATGTGCAACAATATGATCTCCTATCCTGGTGAACAGATCTTGACGGATAACTCCAGCCTTTGCATATGAATAAACAATATTGGATAGATCTTGTGGCTTAAAGTCATTCAGTTGTTGCCGTGTAACTATATGATCTCCTACTTTGTTGAATAGCTCAGGGTGTGATACTTCAGCCTTAGCATACGACCATATAATGTTGGCAAGAGCTTGTGAATCGAAGTCATGAAGATGATTCAGTGTAACAATGTGATCCGCCACATTCTCGTACAGATCAGGATGGAATATTTCAGCTTTGGCATATGCTATTAGTATATTGGCCAAAGCCTGCGGTGTGAAGTCGTTGAGATGATTGAGTGTAATAATATGATCTCCAACTCTCTCATATAGCGTTGGATGTGATACTTTAACTTTCTCAAAAGCCCACACAGTATTGGCCAATTCCTGTGGCTTGAACTTATTTAATAATGGGATAC
>Ga0075437_12071_pt1 | contig 27036 bp, 17 predicted proteins | sample MintriMetagenome_FD_74266 | JGI IMG/M metagenome (GOLD analysis project Ga0075437, IMG submission 74266) | Marine eukaryotic communities from Monterey Bay, USA to study complex ecological interactions - Minidiscus trioculatus and... | ecosystem: Environmental > Aquatic > Marine > Unclassified...
TTAACTTCGCTGAGCAGACGGGAAGCGGTGCTGTCACTGTGGTATGGTCGTTCCTATATTAGAGATGAAAGCAAAATTTATATACATATAAATGCAATAAATAGCAAATAAATATAAAACTTACAGAATAGGCTTGAAGATGATTCCCCCGTCATCCAAATAGGAGCAATTAGAGACATCTGGCTACCACCACTAGCATCTTTCTTCCATTTCCCCCGAGACAGAGCTTGAGTGGTATTGTCAGTCCTTGATGGGGGTACTTTAAATACCTGATTCGGAGGCATATTCGAAGGTGGTTCCCACCTACCCTCGGTTGTATTATTATGTTGTTCCCCCGACCGTGATCTATTTAGAGTTTGTGGTTGGACAGGTTGTTTCTGATGTGATGTGCTTGCCGGCAATTTACCTCCTTCTGGCAGTGAGTCCGATCTCTTGAATATATGTGCCATTTGATGATCAGTAGTACCCTCCCCGGATGTGTATGCTAATGTTGATATACTTACCTTTGTGTTGTTAGTATTGTTCTGGTACTGTTGATCATTTGAAGAAGAGCGTGCTGCTATGCCCCGTTGGGTAGCAGTTGTATTGCCATTTAAAGTTGCAGTGGTATTGTCTGGGTTTTGTTTTCCATTGATGTTTAGATGTTCGTCTTGTTTATTGTTAGAGTTCTTCTCGCCCTTCTTCTGTTTGTCTAAGGGGTTGTCTTTATCTTTTGCCGCCGGTTTTGTCGAGGCTGCTAATCCGTCTTCTTTGCTGCTGAGTTACATGCATGATAAAGAGTTTATGAAGAAGAGGTAAAAACTGTTAGTGATGGACATGTAAAAAAGACGGATATCATCGAACAGAAAGGAAGAGACAAACATACCTATTCTCCATCGGCCGTGTTGCCTCATGTGATGTACTAGAGGTTGCTGTGTTATTGTGTTCAGTAGTAGTAGGTTTCACTTCCTCTTTCTTACTTTCCTTATATGAGATCCGGTCCTCGTCTACTCCTCTTTCAATCTGCAAAGCCTGTCCATATGTTGTCGGTTGATGACCATTATCATTGGATGAATTCTCTAATCTATACTGTACAGTGTATGATATCTTCCCTGTCGTATAATCTCGTTGTTCAGGACATAGTATAATAGCATCAACTGCCTCCGCATCATTTGTTATACACCCCACCTTCTTAACTTTGACAGTACAATTGGGTGCATATAATAATTCATGTTCACGAAAGTATATATGTTTATTCTCTGCATCTTCGATACCTCTTAATCTATATACATATTCGGGTGGAGTTGTTGCCAAATTTGTATAGATTTGCTTAACCTTGCTGTAGTTTGCATCGGGATATTGAAAGTTATACCATATTGGACATCCCGGTGGATATTTTCGATTTATTAAATGTTTTGATGATTTGATTTGTATTAAATCCTCTTCGTTGATGGTTGGCTGTGTTGTCAGAGTAGTAGTAGCTTGAGTAGTTGAGTGGTTGATAATTTCATCTCTTTCTTAATTTTCATGCTGATATCGAGTCTCCTTCTTAACTAAAGAAATCAATGAAGTATTGAGCACAGAATCTAATACAGTGATATGACGTGTAGTAGGAAGAGAAGAGACTAGAACTGCTAATTTTTCATCACTAATCAGTTTTCATGTTTAATGGTGAAAACTCCTTTTTTGCATGATATGTGAGCCACATCAACGATTCATAACTCAATCGCGGCACCATCTACACCGGCAGCTTCGGCAAGTGCCTTTAGATCAAACTTGCATTCAAGAGTTAAGAAGGAGGTCTTTATGAGCCGTACCAAAGTCTTTGTTCAAGCATGGGCAAGTTCAAGTTCATCTATGTTTGAAAGCTTCCGGTATCCTATGCCTTGTAAATTCGTCATGTACTTATGTTTAGCAAGATAAACCTAGACACTACATAATACAAACTCTATTAGCTTTATTGATACGTATAGTTGAACTGATCATTAAGCTTAATCAGCACGACCTAATACTACATAGAAATATAGAAATAAAGATACCCCAAGCAAACTCCCCAACTTTTGTCTATCATATGCCACTTCAACGATTCGTAATGGCAGCAATTGCGGCACCATCAACACCATTAGCCTCAGCAAGTGCTTTTAAATCATCATATTTGCTTTGCCAACGATCAGTAAAGACTGCTTGTTGAGTTACTGTCTCATTGGCAATGTCCAAGTCGTCCCTTACATCTTCTAAATCTGCACGAGTCTCTTGCAAGTTTGATTCTACGGCTTGCTTTTCTACTCTTACATTCTCTAAGTTAGTCTCAGCATCATTCTTCTCCTGCTTAATTTGTACTAACCTTTGACTATACTGTTTGTTTTGTTCGTGTTGAAAGGCCAGAGCACTCTTGGGAGTATTATCTGTTCGGGCACGCTTGTTGGGAGGTTCATTATCGTCCTCACTAGTCAAATCGACAGGATAGAGGATCGATTCAAGCTGCTGTAATTGTCCTCTAATAGCGGCCTTTAATGATGTAATCTGCTTGTCTTTCTTGGCATTATCTCGGGAGATCTTCGCAATCACTGCATCTTTGCCTGCAATCTCTGTATCTTTGCTCTCTAATTCCTCGTCTTTCTCTGCAATAGATTGTTTCAGTATAGCAATCTCTCTTCTCTTTGGATCATCAACTATTGCTATAATCCTCTCCGTCATATGCTCCGTCATATGATTGCTAATATTATTGCCGTATATTTCAAGATGTTTGATGTTATGATTGAACTCGAGAGCATCTACTAACTTCTCAGCACCAGCATCTGTAATATTATTGTAATTCAGCCACATCCTCTGTATACCCGTGTTTACTACAAAGGAAGTAGCAAGACTTCGAGCACCCTCATCACTGATGTTGTTACCATTCAAAGTAATCTTTTGCAATGATTTATTAACAGCCAACATATTAGCAATGTATTCAGCTCCCTCGTCACCAATATTATTATTGTGTAGCATTAGTATCTTCAATGTATTGTTCACTTTTAGTGCATTTGCCAAATGCCTAACTCCTTCTTGACTGATATTATTGTTGTACAGGTTTAGTTCTTTTAGCGTTGTATTCTTTGCAATAGCATTAGCCAGCTTCCCATCCGATAGGGTCACTTCATTCCAACCCAACCCCAGCACCTCTAAAACGGTACTTTGCTCAATAACGTTGACGAGTACAGCTAAATCATTATCAACCAAGCCCTTATGATAGAGATCGATGAACTTCTGCTTGATCAGTTCATCAAAATTTAACTTCATCTTTTCTATTTGTTGTGCCGTATCTCTACTACGCTGCGATGATGCTACATCAAATGACGGCGACGGTGTATACTACTACAACTATCCCCGTCGATGATAAATACCAGAGGATCTCTGCTGTTGTGTATACCGATTATCATACGCTCGTAAAACAAGTATGATAATCTTATGATGATGATTGTGATTGATGATGATGATTGATTGATGCATCGACCCTAGAATTATGGGGAACTTGACCTCTCATTTTCTCTATGCCTACCTTCTACCCCTTCATCTATTTGTTATTGATATACTACATTGGAAAAAGATACACCATATTACCCCAACGCAAAAAAATAAGAAAAATACCCCTTGGGATAATCTAATTTAAGTAGTACATACTCTGATCTGGATTGTTTGCCGCTCAAATACGTATGGTATCAATGCGGTATACCTCCAATTCCTCAGTATATCTAAGTACTATCAAACGTCTATTATTACTATGTCTCGTATCATTCACTGCAATTCGATATAATCAAACTTTACACAAGATTAAAAATGATGTATCGTCATCACAAAAGCAGCTCAACACACAACAACATACTATTGCAAATCATACATATACTAAGAAGAAGAGATTGGTCATTGATCTACCATTGCATAACACAACCAATATATCATTATATAATGATAATAGCATAAGCAAATCAACGACGAGTGTCTTCTTTGATTGCAATAATAGTATAGCAAAATGTGCATACTTTCATCCATCAAAATTTTATAAGTATTACTTTGCAACGTTTGTATTGAATAACAACAACACCGGGCATAATGACATTGACGATATATCTTTTAATGCATATAATAATGATACAGAAGATACAGAGGAGCAGTATAGCAAATGGAGGAAAGAGATTGGATTCGAGAATGCTAATTTGCCAGCTTTAGATTCACTCTCTTGGTCTGCTACTGATCAAAATGAGCATGTGGATAGTAAAGCTGAGGAGATGCAATACACAGCGGCAATACATGACTACATGAACTTACCGCAGAATATAACATACATCCAGTAAGTATCTCGTTATGCTGTGTTTGTGACTTTTGGACATATCTTATGCTCAGAAAATCTCGACTTCTTGCTCGTTATCTATCAAATCAAATAGCGTGCACAAGTGTGGTGGAACATCTATCCAAGGTGCAATATACAAACGAGCACGTTCAATACGAAACACAGACATTCATATACACAGCCAGCATGATAATAATGAATCTTTATTCAATATGAAAGCAGAAGTACAAACATATAAACATTCCTACGGAGGTGGAACTAAAGAGAAGAAGTTGATTTGGGATGCTAAACGATTGGCTCATATCGATTCTATTGCACAATCACAACAATCACCGTCTAGAAGAGACCATCCAATAATTACAGTAGTACGAAATCCAATATCAAGGTTTTTATCAGCATTGCAGCAAGTGATGCATTATAATGTTGACTTTCGTGAGAAGTGTCTCTTTGAACCATCATCTGTATCATCTCTGTCATCGACAATGAATAAGTTAATCAACACGGTATCACAGCAAAGTCAAGAGAAGAAAGAGCAAGAGTTACGACAACAAACTATACAATGTGCAATACAAGATATGATAACAGCAAACTATCTTAAGGACGTACATTTACTGCCGATTACATCACACTTTCGTTTATTAGATGATGTGAGAGTTAGTGTATTCGATATGAATGATATACAAGATGTCTTATCTTACCTTGTCGGGAATACTAATCAAGAAGAAGGTGGCGAAGGAGAAGATAGGAACAGAACATCAACTGCGGTATATCATGCTCGTGATCGGTCCAATGTAGATTATGCAACATCATCTATACTTGCACAGCTCTCTATTGATGATTGTACAGATGAAATGATACAACAGATATGTAAATTATATCATGTTGATGTTGAATTGATGAAATGGCTTGGTTTTAGTAATGATGAGAGAGTTTTATCCCACGAGCCCTCACAGCATGATTGCAGGGCCCTCCACCATACATACTTTGGCAGCCCCATGTAGGTAGGTTTCATGCCTCAGATCAGGAAAAAATATCGATTTTCTGCCAACTCTTAGACTTAGACAGCTATGGCCATAATTAAAGTTTCATGCCGCTAAATCGACCATAAGTATTTGTAGGGATAAGACAATATGACTGACAAATATGGTATCCTTACTGAGATCGAATTCGATCGAATCAATTACTGTGACATTGAGAACCTTTAGGTAGCTGAAATCTCACAATTTAGAAACTCAATAGGCCTCCCAACAACAAGGCCCCCCAAGAACAAGGAGTAATGGAAAAGTCAACGAAACGTTCTTTCATTCAAATGAGAAGGAAAGACAAGCCCCGAATCGATACTGCTTCATTTTCATTTCATAAATAAGACACATAATCGATTATCTCATCCTCATATCGATACTGCTTCATAAGACTCTCCTTCAAAACCTAGATAGTAAAGTATTATGAGTAAAGGGGTCTGGAGAGGATACCATCAATACGAAATAGATTGATTCAAATCTGAGATGAGAAAGGAATATCATTCAAATGCTTGCAAAGAGGCGGCAAAAAGTTGTTGACCACGCATTGCCATTGCCATTGCTGAGCTCATAATTTCAATATCTTCTCCATCTACATTGCAATCAATATATCACCGCCTACTTCTACCGCCCATACATATCATAATATATCAAAATGGATAACTACAACATCGAAGTAGAATTAGGTGACCAACCGTCGTTGCCATCATCATCATCGATCGATGTCGATACATCATCTTCATCGTCGTCATCGTCGGCTAACAATTCCTCAATCACCAATGCCAATGCCAACACCACTCCTCGCTCACCATTCGATAAATGGAAGACGGTACTGTATGGTTTAGTAGCGTGTACAGCCATTGTTTTGATTAGCGTAGGTGCAGTATACATGTCACCTAAGAAGTTAGATGACTCATTGTCTACTTCTTCTGCTGCATTAGAGGCCGTCCTTCCATGGGAAGAGTCAGTCTGTGTGAGCCCACCTAATGCCTGTTGTGCCAATTCGGATTGCATTAGCAGTACGTTATGCCTGTCCTTGTTTCTCATGTTTTATTTTCTCCACACATCTCAAATGCCTATGCTCTCTCCCCCTCCCCCAAAGATCTGTGTGAAACTGTGTTAAGTTATTGTGGTACTTTCAATCAAGATAATGATAATCAACTTGATTGTTCTGTGGGTAATACATGTATCGCGGAGGCTGATTGTGGAGACATCTGCTTCAATCGTCCTAATGTTAATGATTGCTCTCCCGAAACTAGGGCGATTGGTGGGACCTGCGTAGAAGGCCCAGGGTCAAAAGCTGCTAAGAGTACTAAATCAAGTAAAGGGGGTGACAAGTCCAAAGCAAGCAAGTCCTCCCCAACTTTCGTTCCTACATATGTGGTAAGAGATTATATATTGTATTCTATATTATATGCTACGAGTTCCACTAACACTCACATGCATACAGCCCACCCAATCTCCAAGTTCTTCCCCCTCGACGTCGGTAAGTTGTTTTGTTTATGATAAGAATCATTTTACATATCTTCTATGTGTGTTAACTTTCACTAACACTCAATGATATATGTTCTTCATCATAACATAACAGCCCACCAAATCTCCGAGTTCTTCTCCTTCGATGTCGGTAAGATATAGATTATTTGAGATTTGTTTCACTACTTTTATCTTATTCATATGCCTGTTTACTTTTACTAATACCCATATGATGTGCTCTTGATCACAGCCATCTAAATCCCCAAGTTCATCCCCCTCGACGTCGGTAAGATATAATAAGTTTGATATGAATTATGAATTAGATGACACTGATTCGTATGCTCACTTTTACTACCACGCTACTGTTTTGACATCTTAACTTGATTCACACAGCCATCTAAATCCCCAAGTTCATCCCCGTCGACGTCGGTAAGACATCATTTGATAAGAATCAGATTTTAACCTTCTAATGCTCACTTTCACTAACACTTACTACTACTGTTTTGACATCTTATCATAACCATATACAGCCCACCAAGAATCCCTCGCAATCTCCGAGTTCGTCGCCAACCGAGGTCTGCCCAAAAGGTATCGTACCTCCACTGGAGCTTGCTGAAGGTTGTGCAACATCATTTGAAAGTGATTTAAATGATTGTGATCCGAATCCGGCGGCCGCGGACCAAGTTACATTGTCAAGTAATGGCAACACCAAGATTTGTGGCAAAACAAGCACATTTGTCAGTGATGATACTTTGCAGTATGACTTTGATTTTTTCGTATTCAGCTTAAATCAAGGTGGCATTCGAGTTACTTTGAATGTCCCGGGTTCAACATTCAAGGCCGCGATGGCTCTCAGACGAGTTGCCGCGAGCGACGTTTGCGGTGGTAATATTGGTATTAAGTTCGCTGATAGTCAAAACAATAGTGGCCCCGACCCAACCACAGGTATTGTTCGGTATGTATCGGGCGACGATAAACTTGACGGCAGTGCCGACTATATTATCACTGCTCAAGGTCTATCAGCAGGTACTTATCGGCTAGAAGTTTTCATTGATCCTGCTGCTGATCAGCCAAGCCCTGACCTCACCTGCCTGGGTACTGGAGGAGGATTGCCGTACACGGTTGTGGTAGAAGAGGATTGGATCGGCCCTACCGTATAGAATCTTAGATACCCCCAAGACACCCAAGTAGACCGTAACGTCCCCTCAAGAGCAAACCACAAGTAATTCGTGCTAACAGGGAGTTGTGATGACGTAATTGTTTTATATGTTTAGAAGATGAGATATAATTTGGAGCTTTGACTCTGGGTAACCGTATGATGTATTCCTCATTTCGGTGTGCCAATTAGTTTAATTCTGCACTAGTCGAGTGGTTGATCATAGAGGGAGAGATCCCAATTACTATTGGATGCCACCGACTTAAATTAAGTAGGACTTTTGAAGTTATACCAACTGCGGTGCGGCTACTAATTCTAAATCCTTGATATCAATTCAGTTTTAATACAAATCACGAGGCAATATATCAAAATCACCATTCTCTTCGTCCATAACCTTGGCAAACCTCTTTCCCTGTTCTAATATATCCCAAATAGCTTGTTTAGAAACTACTTTAATAAACTCTGATGCACGTCCTTCCATTGCTGGATCGGAATTGTAATCTAATATAAGTGGTTTATTTTTACTGTGTTGACTTTGTTGTTGGGGAAGGGAGGAGGCCGGTAAGTAATCAGTCGGTTGTGCTAAGAAGCTACCATCAATGTGTGGTTTACCACGATAGTTGGATGTTAGATTACCATCCAAGAACCATGGCTGATGTAGTGAAGAGATATAACATATTAGAAATCAGATGTGTCTTGTGAAATCCTTGAGATAGTATGGCCATGACTTACCAAATGAACACTAGCCATGTTTGCTTGTATCAAATCTTCTCTACTATCGAATTGTGATATTATGCTTTTACCAAATGATGGCACGGGTGTCAATAGTATATGCAGCTGTATAGATATATGCACATGAAATAAGATGAGGATCGAGTTTTCACTACACGTCACACATAATGACGTACCTCCTCCTTAACCAACAAATCAGCATCATCCGGCAGCAGCTCATCTAACCAATCATATATTATACTACCCCAAACACCCTGTAATCCTAATGGTCTTTCCCATATATTATTATCATCTGACATTTGTAATGCAAGTTCGGTTGCGTCGTAGGGGTTGACATTTGTTTTGGCGAGTGTTGCTGATAGGGCCCCGGCTGATGCTCCACATAGTAATATGTTGTTTGATGATAGATTGTAGTTGTTTTCTTGTAAGTATGCCTATAGTTGTAGTTGGGGTTTGTTGTACATATTGCAAAGATATAGAATGAGAAATTGCAATGTTTATTTCACTGCAATACATAAACGGTATCTTCACATACTTACAACAACACCAGCTTGCCAATAGAAGAACAATCCACCACCCGGAAATATTATAGTAGGTCTATCATCATTATTGCTCTGATTTAAGGGATATACGGTCGCCGTCATCATTACTAAGGAATGATTGATGAGATGTTCGAGTTGTAGGATGCCCAAAGTGTCGACGTAAACTTCTTTTTGAAGATAGCGGATGATGAAACGATGCAGCTGGTGATAATACCAGCAATATGAAGAGGAGGATGATGTTCATCATATCTCTTGATTTATATACCGCAGAATTGCCGCGGTAGCAATAGTAACTCAGTTGGCTGGACTTGGGGGGGGGGGGGGTGCCTTTAGGTTGAGGGAGAGTGATTAAAAAGGGTTTGCTCGCCAAATTCTAATACACTATTGGAACCGCATATAATTTTGCTTTGTATGCTTCAGGTCCTATAGTGGATTGGACATGAACTTAGGATTTCATCTGCTATTTTCAATGGAAGTTGACGGCACCAACCATTAGCTGCAATAGAGGAGACTTATAATAATAGCCAAGACATTCATACTACAGTGATATAAATAGCAAATTAATATAGAAAATGGGTGGATGTTTGTCAAAAAAGAATGTCGATTTTCAAGAATCAGTAAGTGTTTTGTTTTTGAACCACCAGCGAGATGGCTCTAGCCTACATTGCTGTTCGTGTGAGCTAGGACTACAACATGGATTATGGTTGTATATTTTTGTATATCAGTTATGCTAAGAGGAGGGAGAGTCGAAGTTAAGACTAGAAGCGGTAGAGAAGCAGAGAGGATACCCCTAAGATCGTCGTAAATTATGTGCACATGATGTGCACATCATTATCATATCCGTGGTGCTATCTTCTATCCTTGCTGATGCTTATGTATACGCCACTCACCAGATTTGCCAATTCTCTCTCTATTCCGATCTATACTCAAATACTAACAACAACACAATCAATATATAGCTTGACGTATCACATCATAGAGCATTTAAGTTAGGCGATGAATTAGAAACATCAAAGGGATCCAAGTCCAAGGGGTCCAAAGGTTCAAAGAAGGATAAGAAGAAAGATGAATCATTACCGACTACACAGAAAACTGAATACTAATAAGTTCGATTGAATCTATCTTTAAGAATATTAAATTGTAGTGGAGGATAGGATAGTATGGTAGTGGCGATTGCACAAACATCATTAAGTTTCAAGGCCGAAAAGGTTATAGAGATGATCCTGATTGATGTCTGTATTTGTTGTTGTACAGGATGTGTTAAGAATGTTAAACATAGAGTGAGGATTAGATAATGGTAGAAGAGTTAACATCTTAAAGAACGTGATTATCAATGACATTTCTAATATAATACCACACAAGAATACTCAAACATTTAGTATAGACAGATCCTAACCTTGTTACTTTACATAAGATACTAAGCCATTGTTCCCGTTTGTTGTTGTGTCCCATTGTCTTGATTATCAGCAGTAACACTACCTCGACGATGTATAACTTCCTCTGCTTCCATTACTGATCTATCTCCTGTTAATTCGGCAAAGTATTGTGCCATTTTTTCAAGATGCTTACCCTTGGTCTCTGGGAGGTAAACATATACCCATATACAAATAATGAGACAGACTACTGCCATCATGAAGAAGAAACCAATCCAGGTCATTGCATTTGCTACCGACAGGAATGACGAGGCAAAGATTGTGGCAATGAATCGATTGCTAAAGGTGGCAAGTGACATTGCCTTGGCACGTATCGTCGTGGTAAAGACCTCTGAACATATAGTCCATGTTGCCGGTCCCATGCCGATACTAAAGAAAGCAAGGTATAAAGCCAAGCCAACAATTGCAGCCGTCTCACTGGCAGCTTGTGTTTCTTCGCCGCCGATGAATCCCAATGCTACGATGACAAACGATACTGCCATACCGATGAGTGATGTAAACAACAGTGGCCTTCGTCCCGTCTTGTCAAGTAAAAGTCCAGCCACAAATATGACACCCAACTTGATTACACCCAGTCCAACTAGTATCCACATTTGAGTAACTCGAGAATGAATACCACTGGCATCTAATATGAATACCAAAAAGTAAAGAATAGCATCAATCCCCACAGCCTGTTGAGCAATTGCAATTCCAATCCCCACAAGGAGTATTCTTCGATATGCCGGGCTTGGATTGAGTATAATTCCCCACCCAACTGTATGTTCTGCAATCTTCTCCGTCTCTATGGAGTCCTTGATTTCTTGTATCACTTTATTAACATTATATCCTTCAGGATATACTTTTTCAAGTATACCACGTGCCTCCTCCACACGATTATTGGATACCAACCATCGTGGACTTTCAGGCATGACAAATGTTGCTAAACAAATAACAACACAGGGCAGTACAATACCCAATACGAACATTAATCTCCATGCAACATTATAATCAACTGTAGCAAATATTAATCCAGATAAGAAACCCAAAACAATACCCAAATTAATTGCAAATTCACTCCAAGTTACCAAATATCCACGATGACTAGATTGTGATATTTCCGAAATATAAACCGGATCAACAGCTAAACCAAATCCAACACCCAAACCAACAAATACTCGACCAAACATTAATACTCCATAACTATGTGCAACACTTTGTATTATACTACCAATAATAAATATAATTGCGGCAACAATAAAACTTTTACATCGTCCATACTTGTCACTAATGTAATGTGAGGATAGTGCGCCTACCATTGCAAATAGGTTTAATGAACCAAAGAAGAATTCTAATTGTGTATCTGATAGGTTGAGGGATTGTTGTAATAATGGTCCGGCACCTGTGTTTACTCCAATATCGTAGCCTAAGTTGCAGGAGTTTAATGAAGCACAAAAGGCGTATAGTTTAGTTGATCTTGTAATTTGCATATGCTGTGGAGTAGTTTTAGTTTGTTGTTCAGTATTGTCTGTATTGATAGAGCTCTCTCCCGGCTCGTCTTCAAAGTTATTATCAAGCAGAGGATCAGACTGATCAGACCCATCTAATGAATTATTGTCAGAAGACATTCTTTAGGTATGCTTTGTGTGCTTATGATTTGCAATATATTAGAGTATCCTGATATAAATTTAAGGTCTGAGATCTCTATATCGTACTATATCGACATGTACTTCCCTGATATCTTAATAGAGTTATTGTAGTGTTGGCGGCGCCGCTACTGCTATATTTCTACTCTTGCTTCTTTACGTCTTGCCATATTATCCCAAGAGTTAATTTCTTTTAGAGGTCGAGTTTTGGTCAAAATCATAATTGCTTTAAGTGTAGTTGTTAGCGCTTCTACTAGAGAGATAGAAGAGTCTTAGAGAAGTTAACGCTGTTGCCTATCGTATATTCGATATACACCGTCGCCGTTATTTGGTGTAGTATCGTCTCAGTATATACGTAGTTTAGAGAACACATCAACAACAATAGAAAAGATGAAGTTGAATAATTATGCTGAACTGATCAAGCAGAAGTTTATCTATCTCGATAATCAAGGCTTGCGCGATGATGATTTAGATGTACTCTACAAAGCGATTGAGGAAAGTAAAGTTCTGGTGAAACTTTATTTAAATGATAATATGCTCACCCTTGCTGATGGGAAGTTGGCTAATGCAATTGCAAAGAATAAAACTCTAAAAGTTCTATTCATACACAATAATAATATCAGCCATTGCCAAGGAGCGAAACTATTGTTCAATGCACTGAAGAACAACAATACACTTAAGGAATTATACTCGAGTAGAAACAGTATTGGTGACGAGGGAGCTAAATACATTGCTGAGATGTTGAGTGAGAATAAAACATTACAATGGATTAGTTTAAACGACAACAATATCGGTGATAAGGGTGCTGAAAGTATTGCTACTTCCCTTGTAGTAAACACAGGTATACATACAATAGGGCTGAGTGACAATAAGATTAGTGACAAGGGGGCTGAAAAGCTAGCAGATGCTCTTGAGACCAATCATAGTATCGAATGTCTTTACTTAGGCGGTAATAACATTAGCAATCATGTAGAGGAGAGGATCGAAGCAATTCTCAAAGATACAAAGAGAAGTAATAAACATCAGTCTTCTTTGGATAAATTGGATCTGTTTATGGCTAAGAAGGAAGCGTTAAAGAATGAGGAGATCGCCAAGAAAGATGAGAAGTTAAAGGGCAAAGATTTAGATATTGCAAAGAAGGATAGAGATCTTGCCAAGAAAGACAAACAAATTACATCTTTAACGTCGGCTATTAGGGGTCAGATGCAGTATTTTGGAACAATTCTTGATCCTATAGACTTAACCACTGAGGATGAAAGTGTTGAGCCTCCCAACAAACGAGCCCGAACTGAAGAAGATACCCCCAAGAGTGCTCTAGCAATTCAGCATGAATCAATCAAGGAAGCTGTCAAGGTAAAGGAGGAGAATATAAACGATTATGTCAGCTTCTTGCAAAGTAAGATAGATGAACTTGCTTCCGTGGCAGAGGCCGGAGGAGCTGATAAGGACAAAGTAGCAGAGATTAAGGGCCGTCTCCGTCTCAATTTTGATGAGTTTGTATCAGCAACTGCCATGACAAACATGGGCTGAGGGGAATAGGTGATGAGATATTAAGCTGTGGTTTAGAAAGGTTAGAAAGGTTGATCGGTAGAAAGTATATTTATATATGTGTCAATGGGAAGAAATAAGTGGATAGAGGATATTGTTTAGAAGTAAATCTAGATCTTTTGTCGGCCTAGCGGAGTATCGGACAAAGACCAAGTGAGGAGAGTTTGTAGAGTGTATCCATAATACTCGTCGTTTGGAAGCAAAGAATGAGGTGTACATATCTGTAGTAGGCAGGCGATCTTCTACCAATTGACCGTTCCACCGCTAAAAAGGATTTTTATTCAAATATTTGAACTCACACTCACTGTGAGTTCAAAAAGCTTTCATCTCAATATTGTAATAGCGTATTGATTTTGCCGCAAATATGACCACCGCTTCCATTATATCACTATTAGTATCTACCTATATACCGCCATGACACGTCTATTCAATGGCTAGGTATTTACGGCTGTATTTATTGAGGAATAGTATGCTCGAGTGGCTAGCTTGTTAATGTACGGATATAGTATTAGTATGTGATCATATATATATCATCATCATCGGGTATATATAAACAATAATGTATCATAAATGAGATTCTAAGAGATAATAAAAGAAGAAGATATACAAACAGTGGTACTGTGTTTCAAACATAAGTCAATAATTTTAGTAGCAACCAAAAGAAATATTTTTAGTAGCAACCAAAAGAAATAATTTGTTACAACCAAAAGTATACTGGACCCGAAACATATTTGTTTCGGGTCCAGTACTTTCTTACCTCCCTTACTTAAATTGAAAAATCAATCAAGTCACCAATATACGAGCTTACTGCGGCAAACTTATATACTTTTTGGTGAGTGCTTTATATATGTTACAAAAAATCGCTGTAGCTACAGCTTTTTTTGTACAAAAGATCACTGTAGCTACAGTGATTTTTCAAAAGTTTACTTACTAAACCATATCCAAACTCGGATTCGTATTACTTCTACCACATCAATAGTACAAAGGGAACCCAGCATATAACGAGTTCATCTTGAAAACGAACTCGTATTCATCTTGAAAACGAGCTCACATTGCAACAAAATCAATTTACCTCTTTACTAAAAATTAACAACCAAAAAACAATTGCAATTAATAATGAGATGGATAGAAATGTATAACAAAATGAAGGCCGATGGCTGGTCTCATATTAGAATCACCGGAGAAGATTCAACACCATGGTATTTTATCCACCCATCATGTAAGGGAATGAGTATAACAACCATATTACGAGAAGGAAAGGAGGGTGAACACTATCTCACCTCTGTTCAAGATATAAAGGCATATGCCCGTACCAATCTTGGTTGGGTACCGCCGCAAAATATATCACAGGGATTGGATGCTGCTGCCGAGTCAGAGGAGAGTAGTAGAGGAGGTAGTGGTAATCCTCCAAAATCATCACAGAGTTCCTTTACTATTATTGCAAGTAGTGATGCATGGACTCTTCTCGTGAAACATTTTGGTTTTACATACCATTGTGGAAACTACTACTTTCCTTCTAACAAGAAGAACCAAACTGGTAAAGATTCTCCTATCTACTTTGGTACACTTAAAGAGCTACGGCAACATTTATGTGCATATGGCCTACCAGAAGTAAAGAAGTTACTAAATAAGGATGAGGTTGGAAATCTGCACAGATGGATTCGTTATACATATGTGATGGATTTAGTAGGTGAGCAGAAGATTGGCCCACAAGATGAGATGGTTTGGGCTGAAGCATGGGAGATGTTGCAACAGTTAGGATTCAAGTATAATGGTACATATATCTATCCGAATATCGATGGGCCACCTTCACTTTTCAAATGTCAGCAAGATTACATTGACCATATTGCCAGGTTTGGTATTCCACCAGATGATGTCCTTAATAAAGAGGATAGGTTAAAGCTCGACCTGTACTTTGCCAAAACTGAAATTGACAGTTTGTAAGTTATTTGCCTTAATTTATTCGTATGCACCCTTTCGCATCGTCCTATTCTGATATGATCTCTTATTTCTGTGTGTGATAGTACACGTATCAATCCTCATACAAACAAAAAAGCCATTAAGAAGCTGGAGAGTAAAAGAAGAAAACTCAAAGAGAAGTTGGAAATAGAGATGAAAGTGTTGGATGAGGAAATTGAGCAGCTCCTCTATTCAGATCCTCAGCAGCAGAAAGCTGTATCAAAAGCAGATGATGTTCAGGGTCCTTCTCAGCAACCTATAATGAAGAAACAACGCCAGGTACAAGATACAGATGCGGTACTTCTCCTTGATTGGAAGACAGGGCAAACTATAATCAACTGTACTCAACTTGTTGGAGATCAACTCAACAACAATATGATGGAGAACGAAGAGCTCACTGGCCTCCTCAAAGATAAGAAAGACGGGAACCTACAACTTATTGATGTTAGGAAAGCAGACGGTCGCTTTGGAAACGATGGCCGAGGTCTTGTATGGGATTTTATGCCAGAAGGTCGAGATGTAAAAGTGTTTGCTGAGACGTTTGTACAGCTGGCAAGTGTTATTGCTGAAGCGTTAGCTAATGGCAAGAAAGTATTACTTTACTGCAAGAATGGACGGTCTCGCTCACCTGCGGTAGTGGCTACTTTCTACATTCTCTTTAGGGGAGTGTCACTTGGTGGAGTTAAGATGTGGTTTAGAGAGGCGTATCCTACACAGCGTCCATTGACTGCAAGTGTATCCGCTTCCTTCCCCAACCTGGAGAGGTTTGAGTGTGTCCTCAATCTCTTTACCGAGTGCCTTAAAGAACCAACAACAACTGTGAGAGGATTCAATCTTGCTGGTAAGTTCGATAGTCTTATATCATCTTTTGAAATGTCCTCTCTCATACTTTCAAACTTTGGATACCCTTTAGAATGCGTTGCCAGCTGCTCAAAGGCTCTTGGCCATCCCCTTGAGATTGAAAGATTGCCCTCGATAAACCAGCATTCGACAGCTATACCACCCTGGATGCGTCGAATTGCTAGTCAAACCTCTCATCAACCAACCATGACACGGGGCAAAAGGCGACTTGAGGTTTTGGAAACTACTCATCCTTGAGATGGTCGAGAGTTTGAAGAGAGAAATTGAAGATTTGTACGTGGTGAGGAGGGTAACTTTGAAGAAGATAATAGGGGATTTGGAAGGTGTTAAGTTGTGGTCTTAGAAAGTGTTTCGTGGGTGTAAAGTTGTAATAGATTGTATCATCGGTGGTAAATGAGGAGGTGAAGTGGAGGAGAAGGTGGACAGGATATTGTGCAGAAGTAAATCTAGCTTTTCTATCTCCCTTTACACTTAGTTCTTCTACTCCTTACAGGTGTCTGAACACCCCATTTGTACATCCCATATATCTTTATTGACTCCCCTAGAAAGACTCCGTCGGCCAGTGATGCCACAATCTGAGAAGCGTCGCCGTCTGTTGAAACGGCTGCCGCTTTTCTCTTGCTTTGGTAACACGCCGCCCTGCTTATGCTTCATCTTTGCTTCCTCATAACTCCCACTACTCCCTGATACATCCAAGCCATCAGTACAGCTTGCACGACGCCTCCGTCGTCGTTGAAACCAACCATTCACTTTCTTCTTCTTGGATACCCTCTTCTCCTCTGCTGGCACTCCCATACCCATGAAATGTCGTCCAGCAATAGACCTGCCATACGATCCTAAACTAACACCATTATGATCGGTACCATAATCATAACCGCTTCTAAAAGATGCTTCTAATGAAGAGACAGACTCGTCAAGAGGAGAAGTATGGACAAAGAAGGCATTTCGGGAAGGCTGATGAGCAACCGCCGGTTTCATCTCGTATACTTGACTTCGTATACTTGGTGTAGAGAAAGACGATGCCAATGTCGTCGGGGTGCGGGAGGACCTTCTCTTTGTCGACCTGGTCCTTCTCTTCACTGCTCCGCCATCTTGGTGACCTTGATCAAAGTCGTTTAGTTGATGGTGCAAAAACCTTGAGAGACTACTGTTTCTACCCGATACCATTCTAATGATATCTGATACTTCTCCATCATCCTCGGCGTCATTATTATCCTCCTCATCATCGTCATTATCCTCCTCGTCAGTGCTAAACAAGTCAGCTTCCATCTCATCAACATACTGATCTATGTTCATATCAGTTCCATCCTTACTCTCCATCTCCTTCACATATCGAGCAATGGTATCCTGAGCATTCGTCTCCTCGACATAACGTTTCATTGCTTCTGTCCACTTATTTGTTGATGGGACATCACTATCAGATGAACGACGTCGTTCCTTGAATGCTGCACGACTCTTGGACTTGGAAGATGGTGATGAGGTGGGTGATGACTTGCTTGACTTGACGGTACCACTGTTACTCTGGGAACGACGCCTTGACTTGTTGTTCAGATGAGGAGCTGATTGCTCATCTGATATGGGCGTGACTCGTCTTGGCCTTGGGACTGTACTCTCTGCCTTGTCACTTGTCTTCTTGGATACGTCCTTCTTTTTAGACGACACATCACTTGTTTGCAACACCTCTTCATTGTACTTCTTCTTGGCAGCCATATCTTTCTGTAACTGCAGTTGCATCTGTATCTGAAGCTGTTGTACCTTGAGATTGTGTAGTTGATCTTGCATGGAGTGTCGACGACGTCGGATGATACGCATCTTAACATCTTGCTCAATCTGTTCTAATGAGGAGGTAGATGTAAAGCTACCATTGTTGGATGGATTCTTCTTGCTACTTGATTTTCTACTTCTTGACTTGTCTCGTGGCTTGTCTCTACTGCCGCCACTGCTACTAGAAGAAGAAGTGGAAGGCTCCGAGTTGAGGTTCAACGAGGCTTGATTAAAGGCTGACGATGTAGTACTAGACGACAGATCTAGTTTCTTCAAAGCCTGTAAACAGTTCATATCCTCATCGACTGTATGACGACGACGAAAACTTGCCTTGACATTCTTTATATCACTTGATTTGGTTATCGTTGACTTCTTTTTGAGCTGTTGGATACTTGATACTTGATTTTTCGACTTGTTGCTACTCTCTAGATGAGAAGATGGAGAGTTGTCAAGACCAGAGGTGGCACTATTCGATAAATCCAACTTCTTCAATGCATCTAAACAATTCATATCTTTTTCAATCGAATTACGTCTTCTTAATCCAGCCTTCTTCAATGCTTCTTTACTTGGCACATCACTATCAGACGATCGACGTCTTTCCTTGTATACTGCTCTAGTCTTCTTTGTGTCAGTCTTCTTCTTGTTTTGACCATTAGATGTTTTTGACTTAATGCTACCGCCTGATACGACATTGCCACTAGACAGTCCCAACTTTTGCAAAGCCTCTAAACAATTCATGTCTTCTTCAATAGTATGACGACGACGATTGATTGGCTTCTTCTTCTCTTCAGCATACTGATGACTACCAACACCGCTGCTTGACTGTGCTGAACTCTTCTCTTCGGCGTGACTACTTCTCGACTTACCACTGTCACTGCTAGACATGCCACTCTTCTCTTCGGCAGCATGACCACTAACTGACTTGTTCATACCAACTGACCTTGCATCTGTTAACAAAACAGAGGGAGTACTTAAAGTAGAAACATAACTCTCATCTAATATACCCTCTCCTCCTCCCCGGTAAAGACTAGCCTTTCGAGAAGTATCAACTTCAGTGGGTACAGTACACTGACTACTTTCATAACTAGTCGCACTCTTATCTGATGCCTCTTTCTGTCGTTCATATAACACACTAGTCATGTGTAGCATGTCTTTCGTTGGTGGTTTGCCATTGCAATTGAAGATAATTTCTCTAACTTGAGAGGTAGATTTGAATGGACATGTAGGGCAGGTAATCTCCACTGAATGACGACGTTGATATGCTGCTCTCTTCCTCCCTTCCCCACTATTACTATTGGGAGGGCTTTTCTTCTGCTGCAGCTGAGCAGCCTGAAGTGACATACCAGGAGGACGGCTTAGTATCTCTTGTATTCTATCATTCCAATTGCAATTCTCACTATTACTACTATTGGTAGTGGAAGGGAGATAGGCCATACTACGCCTTCTATATGTTGGCTTCTTCTTCTTTTGCTTTGGCATAGTAGCATGCCCTTGTTGCTGCTGCTGCTTATTTGATGATTCATCTAAAGAGGCATTAGCCCTTGGCCAATGTTTCGGCATCTCATTATTATTAGAAGATGAGGATATAGTTTGAAACGACATCTTGGTTTCCTCATGGGCATGAGGGTAATAATCCGAGATGGACAATGCTCCACTAATCGTATCTGACTCATCTAATGTTGTTTGTGTCGTTGATGATTTACTTTGCTGTCGTTTGAACATCGTCTCTTTGTTATTGTTATTAAGTTGAGAGGGTGGTTGATTAGTACGATGATAGTTTGACCATAACTTTTTAGCATTATCGACTGATAATGTCGATGCCTTCTCTTCCTCTGTCGACGACGACTGCTCGGCCTCGTTAATAGAGGTGTCGTCAATAGGCATAGGCGAGGGAGTAGATGGTTGTTGTTGCAATTGCAATGGTATAGTATCCATTGACAATCGTCTCATTTCATTATATATCTCATTAATATTTGGATGTGGTGATTCGATGATAGTCATTGTCATTGTCATTATGTTGCTCTCTGTTTGTAATGAGGGATCTATCTATTAGTATTAGCGCTGATTAATACCAAGCTTATCGAGTAACAATCTGAACTACTATTTGCTCTACTATTACTCTAAACACTAGCAATGCCACTCGATCACTAGCAATCATGGAAGCAGTAATATTTCAGCCGACCTTCAACAAAGAAATAAAGTTAGTGCTGCCCTCTCATTGCATCAGCCTCTATCATCTGCCCTGTTTGGTCAATCTAATACCGTGGGTGATTTATTGAGAAAGAAAGGACAATTCTGGGTACCGATGGGATATTCTTTATTTCTTTATTGGTTAGGGGGTCATATTGTTTACATTGTCTAATGGTAAGTGTAATATGCACTTCTTCTCCAATGTATTGATGGTCAGTCGCATCTGCCTTTATCAAAATGTATCTTGTACCTTGTACAAGAAGCTACACATGTGTGCAAGATAGATTCATAAAAAGTGCATATCATATGCTCAATATCATGAGGCTTACAAGACGAGGCTACATCTCTGTAAAGGCAACAACAGTACAACACTTAGATATCTACTTAAACTATACCGATACTAATCATTGATTTCGGCCAATCTAACCTCACTCACACATCTATCTCTTCCTTTCCCACTCGTTTACAAAAGTATCATTTCACACAAACATAACAAGAGCTTGTTGCTCACCAAACATTTTTGATCATTAAGCTCGAGATCATGATAAACAATACACAAAGATATACACCTCTTCCCATCTATTTAAGATCTCATACGGGAATAGCTTCGACTCTTTATCTCTGCTACTCTTGCCCTATCGGCTCCCCCGGCTTCTGCCAATGCTGCAAGCTCATCAATCTTACTTTGTAGAAAGTCAGTAAATAGAACTTGACGGCCCATATCCTCCTCAGCATCTTCTAATTCCTCCCTTGCTTCATTCAAGTTAGCCTCGGCGGTATTCTTCTCCTGCTTAACTTGTACCAACCGTTGACTATACTGCTGGTTCTGTTCATGTTGAATAGCCAGAGCACTCTTGGGGGTATCTTCGGTTCGAGCACGTTTGTTGGCAGGCTCATTGTTGTCTTCGTTCGTAAGATCAACGGGCTGTTGTAATTGTCCTCTAACAGCGGCCTTTAATGATGTAATCTGCTTGTCTTTCTTGGCAAGATCTCTATCCTTCTTAGCGGACTCCTTCTTCAACAACTTAATCTCTACATCTTTGTCCTCCAATTCCTCGTCTTTCTTTGCAATAGATTGTTTTAGCAAGGCAATCTCTTCCCTCTTTGGATAGTTAAGTATTGCTGTAATCGTCTCTTCCATATGGTAACTGGTGTCGTGATTGTCATTTAAGAAAAGATTTTCAATGTGATAATTGGACATAAGAGCTTCTACTAGATCCTCAGCACCCTGATCTCCAATATTGTTGTTGCTTAAATCAATCGTTTGTAATGTTTCATTATCAGCCATCATTTCAGCAACATATTCAACACCCTCATCACCAATAATGTTGAGGCTTAAGTTTATTTCCTCAAGTGTATTGTTCTTCTTGAGTGCATCTGCCAAGTGTTTAGCTCCCTCGTCACTGATTTTGTTCTCGGAGAGATCTAGCACCTTAATAGTATTGTTCTTTGCAATTGCTTTAGCTAACTTTCCATCAGCGAGGGTCAGCTTATTGTTCTGCAAATCCAGTGTCTCTAGATCGGTACTTCGTTCAATAACTTTGATGAGTGGGTCTATATTAGTCTCTTCGTCGTCTGTATCATCTACCTCTGTATCAGTATCAACTAGCCCCCAACCACCGAGACAGATAGTCTTCTGCTTGATAAGCTCGTCGAAATTCAGCTTCATCTTGGCTTTGGTTGTTGAGTCAATGGATTTACTACTATTGTGCTCTCAAGATTGTGATGACTGCATCACTGAAAATTTCACATCTGAAGATCATGTTTCTTTGGATACCGTTCTCTAAACACTACTTGGTATAACTTCTCTTGTCATGTCATGTCATACTACAACTTATTCTTTATCTTTACTCAACAAACTGGCCGTGTTGTCAAGTGCTTATCAACCACATGTAAGTTATGATCAAAGAAGTTGTTACTTGGTACACATTCTTCAGCACTTGCTGCCTCAGGAGTATCATCATCAGTAGCCTCTACTCGTCCCACATCTGTATGATAGATGACTAGGACGACACTCTTGTCACAGAATTCCTTCAATTTGGACATGACTTGGCTCTTACTTGTCGGGTCTAGTGGTGCCATTGTCTCATCAACGAGTAGTACACTTGGGCATTCATCTCGTAAGAACACCTTTCTCACGAGTTCTACCTTGCTCTTCTGTCCACCACTTAGCTCATTGAACCAATCTTCCTTCTCCTCTTGTAGGTCAGCCATGAGATTTTCAACTACTGTGCCATTACTACTCTTTAAAGTATCCTCAATCTCTGACTCCCCATCCGAGTCATCAACGTCTTCCATATCCTGAGACTGAGCAAAGGAGAGGGACTGTAGCTCCTCGGCAACTCGTTGGACACATTCCTTCCTCTCAGATTTGCTCAAGTCAGATGTGATATGCTTTTGGTATATCCAATCGATTGGCTTTGAGTAGAGGGGCCAGTAGAAGGTCTGGGAAATCTCAACAATATCAGAAGACGGTAGAGTGATGGATGTCATATCTCCCGTCTCCCCAGTTTCATCCACTTTACATTCATCGCTATCCGATGCAGTGCAAGAGTTGTCCGAGAAGTCCCACTGATGTGCTGGTGTTCCGAGTACTATACTCTCATGTAGATCAATTGGCCGTTCGTTTGATTTACAAGCCATGAGTAATCGAAATAGAGTACTCTTTCCGCTGCCGTTTGCCCCAGTTACAGCATAAACACCTGGCTCTAGAACTAGCTGCTCCACATTAACAGAAGCCGTACCTCTTGAATACTGAAGATTGGATAACTCAATACCACTCGTACCTCCAATATTGCACGGCAACAGCCTAGCCTCCTTGCTCTTACTCCACACCTCATCCAAAGAGCTCAACTTATCAACTTGTGTCATGAGAGTTGCCAGCTCTGATTCAGATCGGCTTCTAATCAGCAATAGATCAACCACATCCTCAATGGCACGGCTAAAGACGAATATCTCGGCCACTACGATACTTCCCTCGGCTAATAGCTTTGATAATGCACAGTCTATTAACACCACGAATACGAAGTTGCGTTGTAACCTATAGATAGAAGTATTGAACAAAAGAGAAGAATGAAGGGTGAGAATCAAACTGGTAGTGCATCAAGCAAGGCATATTACATGTCACACCTCTGACTTCTACGTTGACCAGTCTTTGGTTTAGGCACTAACTCCCCAGCAGACACGTACCACAAAAAGAATCCTCGTGTCCGCCTTAATATGTCTCCTGCTGCCATCAAGGCCTGATATTCAAGCGTGAGCTCATCCCATCTTCTTTGCGTATATCTCGTGGCACCCGTTCCTGATCTACGAAGCAACTCGGCGTTTTTCATATCAAACTGCTCCACCTTTTGCCGTACCGAGTTTACATCTCGTGCCTCTCTCTGTAACTCCTCAACCTTATCAGTAACCGAGGCCACAATCCGTCCTTTCAACATGTCAGTAATGAATATAAATGGAAAGATCTTGATAAGTAGCATAGGCTGTCGGGCAATCACGCCTGGCAATATAATCAACTTTGGTAGACTGAATAACTTTCGATTGAACATATCATATGAGGTTGAAACTACCGTGTCCATAGAACTAGCATACACATCGGGAGATGTTGCACTGTCACTTGCCAATGCAGTTAGATGTGAATCATGATCGAACAATTCATGGATACGAACTGATCTATGGATTTGATTCTGTACTTGTATGAATGCAAACTTGTTTAGGTTGCCTGAGTTGAGAGGAGAAGGGTTAAAAAGGGTGAGATATGTTAGCCAACGAGTAGTATGCATATGAAGAGGTTTAAATATGGCATACAATACACAGTTTCACTATTCTATAACTTACCAAATAGGATAATCTGAAACATATACGGCAATACCGTAAACAGGATAAATGTAGGTGCCGATCTACGAAACTTGGCACTCGGATCAAACTTCTTCTTCTCTTTTGATGCCTCCCCTTTCCCCTTCTTATTTCCCTCCTTACTAGATGAACTACTTTCCTCTTCCTTCTCATCAACATCCATCCTTATCAACATATTCTTCCTCCGTTGTTCACTCGTCAAAAACGCAATACCAATATGACCCAAACTAACCTGGATATGAAAAGTAACAAATAACAAATGTACAATCATATCATGTAACAATTCCTTATCACTAACAAATGAGCATATAATATTATAACTAGCTGATAGTTCTGATATTGGGAACATGTATTGTAATGTGTTTGATATAAATATTGGTGTATTTTGAATTAGTGTGGAGAGGAATGATGGATTGGAGAATAGACGACATGTGTAGAGACATAGTGGTGGTGATAGTAGGATGATTATTGCTATACCAATTGACATGGATAGTGATGGTTGTGGCATATTGTTTGATGTCGTACTATCCTTGTTCTTCTTAACCTTGGTTGGTGTAACATTGCCATCTATACCAACTTTAATCAAAGGCTCCTCATCATCAACTTTTTTACCTCTCTTATTCATACAACTAACAAACGCACCAATCAATCCAGGAGCTAAATGACTCCATAATTCAACACTGCATATAATATCATAATTAAAATTTAATAATACCATACTAAATAATATACAACTCATACTTAATCTTAGTATAAACTCCAATGAACTATGACCTAAGACAGAAGTATGCCCGTCAGGTGAGGAAGTTAATGACCCATTGATTATTACTAGACGACAGAAGAAGATTGATAATGCCGAGATTATTGTTTGTAATTCGTAGAATGAGGATGTAGTTGATATATGTGAGTTAGTTTGGAGTAATGAGGTTAGTGGTGTTAGAAATGACGACGTGAGGATACCATTATCTATTGCAACTTTTGTGTTCGTCGGGGTGTTTGATAAAGGACCGCTTGGTAATACCAATGAGCAGAGTTTGTAGAGCGTATCCATAATGATACTAGAGATAGACATCTTCTAATGCTGTCCGCTTGCTGAATAATAGGTAGGAAGTAAGGCAATGAGTAATAGGAGAGTTGGAGATCGTTTGATCGCTAAATAAAGATTTTTATTCCATTGCAATTCGAAATTTGTGGTGTGAGTTCTAATAGGCAACCTCATAGTGCCGCCATATCTCAACCCCCACACCAACAATGACATCTCCATTCCCAATGTATTGTTCAGATCCTCGTGATGAACAATATCTATCACCTCATCAATGCTAGTACGTATTATCTTTTTGTATTTTGTGTCGCACTGACATCTTGTGCACTTTCTTTTTTTTTTTGCAATCAGTTCAGTTGTATTTGATATACATACCTCATATTATATTAACTATCGTATATACAATATAACAGCTTTCGTGATAATTGCATTGAGTACTTTATGGTACCAAAGGATACTAAAGTTAAAGGTCCGCTCGGTATGGTATCAAAAGGTATGTCAATCTATTTATATATGCAGCAAAATTGTTTGTTACACATATGATTGATATTGAGAGTCTATGTACTAACAATTTAATATATCTCCGGCTTATACTTTAGGGTGTGTTGGTATTCGATGCGTATTTTGCAAGGATTTGCCTGATGAGAAGAAGGCTGGACAACACGGTGAGTATTTTGCGTGTTTTATGATGTATATGAATACATACACATACATCAAATTTACATACAACTTATACTAACTTCTATACTCATTCTATAATAAATTAGTCTCATATCCATCGAAATTATCAACAATACATTCCTCCCAAACAATGATTGAATGTCGTCACTTCTCAGAATGTAGACACGTACCTGAGAAAGTAAAACGTGAACTTAAGAATACTTCTGGTAATAACAGTAGTAAAAAGTATACAGGTAGTACTAAGCAATTCGTAGAACATTCGGCTAAGGATAAGGGATTAGTAGAAACGAAAAAGGGATTAGTTTGGAAGGAGGCTAATTATGTTCTTACCCCCTTTGTATCGTCAAAGAGAAAGAAGATTCAATCTAAATCATCATCGCCAAAAAAAGTTAAGAAGAAAAAGAAGGAGAAGCAAGATAGCGCCGGGGGGATGTTGAATTTTGATGTGCTCGTCAAGCAGAAGTTCATTAATCTAAGTGATAGGGGCTTGTTTGATGTTGATTTGGATGTACTCTACCAAGTAATTGAACAGAGTACTGTTCTAGAAGATCTATGGCTAGAGGGCAATAATCTGACACTTGATGACGGAAAGTTGGCCAATGCAATTGCAAAGAATACAACATTGAAAAAGCTATACATATACAACAATAATATTGGTCCAGAAGGAATTAAACTCCTCGCTGATGCACTCAAAAAGAACCATACGAATATACTCCAGGGATTATACTTATATGATAATAATATTGGAGATGAGGGAGCTAAATACATTGCTAAGATGTTAGCTGATAATAAAACATTGCAAAAGATTGGTTTAAACGATAACAATATCAGTGATAAGGGGGCTCAAAGT
>Ga0075437_12776_pt1 | contig 26819 bp, 22 predicted proteins | sample MintriMetagenome_FD_74266 | JGI IMG/M metagenome (GOLD analysis project Ga0075437, IMG submission 74266) | Marine eukaryotic communities from Monterey Bay, USA to study complex ecological interactions - Minidiscus trioculatus and... | ecosystem: Environmental > Aquatic > Marine > Unclassified...
TGGCCATACAGTCTTAGAAGGGTCAGAACCAGCATCAAAGAAGCAAAAAAGTTGATAGACATGTGCTTTATATTTGTTATTGTGTAGGGAAAGCTCATCTACACAAGTTGGAAATTGAAGAGTGATGAGGATCGAGATTATTATGTAGAATCTTAAGTTTAGTGACACTACTTTCTTGACCATTCTTTAGGTAAGAAGTGTAGAAGACGATTCTCTGGAATACTGATAAACTTTTCCTTGCTCATATTAACACCACGATGACCCAATTCTGAAAGTAAAAGCTTTGCAAATACATCATCTGTGAACATGTTGCACAATGTCCACAGTGCTGACTTTGTCAGATACCCTTCTTCACAGCAGTCATGTAAAATGGTACTGCAAAGTTTATACTTATGAGCATTTGTTTCAGGATTGATGTTCGTTGACGGCAGAAGACACGAAATAGCTTTGAACAAATGGCCATATGTGTGTGCATCTGGCCGATGTGGGCTATTGTAATCTTGACTCATTGCGATGTAGCAGTCATAGACTATATCAAGTGCTTCATGTCGAGTTAACTCGTCATTTAGAACTTTTGATGTTGACTGCCAGGGTGCATAACATGCTCGAATCACTTGATTGAATGAGCTCGTGTCTGCATCAACATTGTAACATGATTGATGATCACCTTTGCTGTTCATTTCGAGCAACAACTCACGAATACTTAGTAGTCTTGAAACAATCTCATCACCTTTCAAGTCTCTGTGGGATGTAAACTTATTTGCCCAAGCTTCAAAAACGGCATTAAAATGAATAAGATCAAGTGGTAGATGCTCAGAGTTGGCAATCATTTCTTCCAGTATCAACTGTGCTTTTTCTGGTCGGCCAAGAGATGCCCAAGTTCGTATCACAGCACCATAACAAGCTAGTGTTACATTAGTTGATTTCATTTGTTTCAACTGTAGCTTCTTTAGGATCGCATCGGCATGTTGACCTGCAATTTGTGCATCAGAAGTATTACTGGTAGATATTGCAGCCAAGGCAGCATTCGACCATGCATTTATTACCAAAAGAAAGCTAGTTTCATCTGGAGGAGGAAACATTCCAGTCTCTTCTCGGTCTTTATCTAACAGTTTGCAAAGTAGCTCATCTGCGTGTTGAGCAGAAGTCAAACATGAATGTACATTTGACGACTTTTTACCAGCTTGAACAAATACCCTTAATGCAGAGTTGTAGATATTAACACCTGGCTTTAGATCAAAATAGCACTCCTCAAGCAATAGTAAAAGTTCCGATGCCAATTGAGCTGATGCTGTCGAACTACGGCGTTCAAGCGCTCTCAAAACAAGGTGGAAAGTCTTGAGATCAGGTGTTACGCTAGTTTCAATGATTGGTAGAGGGCCAATCGGTTGTTGATCGAGTTTAGCATCATCTTCTTCAACAACCTTACTTTCCCTATCTTCATGTGCAGCGGATGCAGAGTTCATTAACGCCATCCGACTAGCCATCCCTATGTTCACTGGATTCATTGGTTGAGATTGTTTTCTACTATTGGCAGACTTTTTGTGGCTTCTTCTGTTGTTGGATTCTTCTCGTGTTGCAGATTGTTGAAGATATTGTAACCTGTTACCTATACCTGTCATCACTTGTTGCGGCTGGTTTTGTCTACGGTGCATATCTTTTGATGATCTATGTTGTCTTCTCACTTGTTCATCGCTTTCAGATCGGTTCGTTTCGGAAGAAAGACTTCTTTGATCTTCTTTAACAGCAGCTGAGTCGCCTTTACTCAGAAGCGACTTACCCCAGCTCGCAATTCTATCAAATACCGAAAGCACGACAGTATTCTTTTCATCTTCATTCTCTGCTGCTAAAGCTTTAGAATTTGGTGTTGATTGTTCATGCTCACCAGTTCGATTGATATCGCGTCCATTCCATGCTAAAGCTCTAAGTAACAGCACAGCCCTCCGAAGACCTCTCTCGCTATCAGTCTTTATCCAAGCTTTTATTAAAGAATTGTAACTCCAAACATTTGGAGGGACGGAAACAGTTGCAAGATGAGACATTTCCTCTAAGATTTGTTCTGCTAATAATGCCTCTTCCTCAGATGAAGTGAACCTTCGCTTTCTTTGTTGTAGATTGCTAGATTGCCCTTGTTGCCAAGGAGAAGGACGATGCTTAAAGTTTGATAGTGCTGTTGTAAACTGTTGCTTAGACTGTACTTGCTGATGCTTCTTCTTCTGTCTATCTGAGGCAAACATTGCAGATCTATTTGCTCGTGCCTCAATTAGAGCATTATAACTAAACACATCGGGGAAGAATGACATGGCAAATTCGTTGTGATCTTCATTTCCATTAGAATGTTCCATTTCATACTTGACTCGTTCCATCATCCTTTGTAATACTAATCTCATCTCATACAGTGAAGGATTGATCTGTCTTGCCATTGATGCTAATATGATATTGTAACAGAATCGATCTGGCGGAGGTCTCTTCCTCTGTACTGCAACATTATTAACATGATCTTCATCATAAAATGTATTATATAAATCTTCTTCCATTGACTCTAACAGCTCCATCATTGATTTCATGGCAGTAGCTTCTAATTGTAATCGTTTTTGGAATGCTCCATCTTTATTGTTGGACCGTCTATAACTGTTTCTACGCTGCTCTTCTGGTAGCAGCCGAAGTGCACTTCCATCAATACATTGACCCCACATTGTTATAACCTCGGTATAGTTAATCACATCTGGAAGTGTAGCACCGACAATTAATGAATTGTATCGCCCCTTTTGTATATTAGAGTTGTATGCATTCACAAATGCTGCATCAGATGAGTATTCTTCTTCCATTAATGTTAGGAGTGATGATGATTGATGTGCACAACTTTCCATAAGTTCCATTGCATCTATTGATTTGAATGAATACGACTTAAATGATTCTATAACATGCTTTAAACTTGAGAATACTAGTGTGTACATTTCTTTTGTTGGATGTGGTGTTTCATTCCAGTATATTGATGGAGAGAATTTGGTTGATATATTATCAGTAAAGTTGAGTAGTAGTAGATGCAATTTCAGAAAGTAGAGGCCATACTGTATTATGCAACTCATGTTTGGTTAGTTGAGTTGTCCTCTCTAATTCACAAACTCTTAATTCAAGATTATCCAATACTGATGGTGGGTGTATATCCTTTGATTGGTAGGATGATAAAGAACGTATGCTGCACCACTTTATATTTGTATGAGTAGGAGCTGAGCTCAGTACTTTTTTTTGATCAACTCCTCTTACTCTATACGTCACGTCTTCCACGAGGCGGACATTTGGTCTGGACTCCCATTTAGAAAAAAAAATTCTGAGATTTTAGAGTCGCGGTGATGTTGATGGGTTGTCGTTATGATGGGGTATAACTCAATAACCAATCATCGATAGAGGACGATCGAGTACTCTCTAGAATCCTCGTTAACTCTACTTTCTAATGATTGTATTATTGCTATACCTACGATTTGTTTAGTAGTATTAATTTACCTCTAAAGCAAGAGCGTCAAAATTGCTCCTATCTTGATACATCACCTTCATACGAGCCCAGTAAGGTAGTGGGAGGATTAATCGATGCATCTATCGATTCTATACAACATAATGATTCGATAGATGTATCGATTAATGCTCCCAATACTCAATTTCATGATTTATAGACGGTTGATTGGTTAGTGTGTCAAATATGTGATGTGTTATTGTAATGTCGATATTCAATGTCTCTCAACGCCTCCTGACGTCCTCCACTTGATTTAGATCCTTCATCTAATGATATTGAATGAATATAGCTGTTGTGGGGTCGTCGGAACAAAGCTTAACATAGCATAATTGATCACCTCTCACGAATGTGTGGATTGTATGCAAAACCACAATAATGGAAGATTGCAACATGTTTGAGGTATATTAGAGTAATGCAACAATGCCTAGACGATTAGTATGGTATCAAACCTATACCGGATCATAGTGTTGGTGTTAGATTAGTAGTATCATGGGTGGCAATCATAATTAAGCGAGGGAATGTGCAAATTGCAACTCGGCTACATCAACACCACTTATCTCTCCAAGTATAGTAATGGGAGCATTAATCGAGTATGTTTCAAGCACTTTGGATTCATTAGAACAGAATAGATCGAGTATTTAGTCTCTAGGCTAGTGAAATGATGATGATACTCAACACTATGCAAAGTCAATACAATTTTAGTGGTCAACATTTTAAAATGTATCTAGTATGCATTTACAACACATCAACATAAAATGAAGCATACCATCGTGTTTACGATATCATAATTAGTATCTCTATCAGTTTTGGTGCTTCCGGTAGCAGATTTGTAGAAGATATAATGACGGTTAGTTGGTATGCATCACTTTTTCAGTGCTATTTGCAACGTTAATTTGCTCAGCAATTAGAGGAGTGGGAGGTGAAGTCATGTATGTATTGGAATCGCGAGAAGCAGACGAATTTAATGGTATATTAATTAATGCTCCCACTTTTAGAGTTGATATTATTGTCAAGATTAAAGTTAGGTTGGTATTTTCTGTTGACGCGAAAAAAATGATTTCGAGTCTCAAAAAATTAGCGCGATAGATACCTCTCACTCAACTTCGACTGCAGAGATCTCACTCAATTTAAGTAGTTGGAATTACAACCGCACCTTGTATTGCACCTAAAGACCTAATGAATCATATTAATACCTGCTAACGGCTCAAACTATTATAACTAACATTGAAAATGACAACTGAATTAGAGTTTACTATTAATACTGCATTGGATGCGTTTGCCTCTATCATTGTCTCGAACAGAGCATCTTTTGAACGAAGTCTTTGGTTGGTTGATGATAAGCTTCTATCGCGTCAAGACTACGGCAGTTGCTTGACTCTATACGAGCAGCTAGGCATTGAATCAAATGATTTTATAAAAGTATTTGGACGATATTGGAGGAGTCCTGAAAACTTTAAGAAAATAGAAGACTTGATGAAGTCCTTCCGTATTGTGGAACTTTCGTATGGTGTCAGGTTCATTGCTGTAAGTGATACAGATCTTTCACCTGATGACATCAGATCAATGACTACCCTAGAGTTGAATGATACTAGGTGTATACAAATTGGCAAGGAGGTACGGAATAGAGTAGAGAAAGCTGTCAAGATATTTCAGGCTAACGCTGACGCTAGCACTAGCAATGAAGATGAAGATATGGATACGTCTAACGACAGAGAAACATCAATGGTATCAAATGGTTCATCATTGGATACATCAAACGATGGTGATGAGGATGAGGAGATGGATACAAATTCATTAATGTCTATTGATACTCAAACTAGTATGCCATTAGAAAATATGTTGTTTGATGATGACGGATATATTAGAAAAGACATTTCTAAAGCATTAATGAAAGGTTTCAAGTCAAGAAAGGAACTTAAACCACACGAGATGAATCTGTTAGGATGCATCTTCAAGAAAGCATTGAATAATCATTACGACAAGAGTTTCAAAGAGTTGAAGAGTATATTGTTGCCGACGTCGTCAGGACCTTGTAAGGTAACAGTTGTTCCATCTACTTACAAGCAGAATGCAAATTCCAAGCCTGAAAGTATTGCACGAACTAAGAGGAGACATATGTTAAAGGTTACGGAGTACGTCAGTTTATTACAGTCTCCGGCTTTGAAAGAAAGTATGATTGAGATCTTGTTTCAAGAGAACCCAATAATGGCGAGGGGTATTACCAAACGTTTCTTCAATAAACACTGTCGTTTAGGTATTGATCAAACTATCGCTCATCAAGTTTATGTTGGTTTTAACGACTACAAGACGAAGTTGTTTCAAAGAAATTGGAGATATGAGTCTGGTGGGTTTCTACTCTTTGCCAACCCGGACAAAGTTGCTGCTGCAAAGAAGCATTGGTTCAACCAGACGTTCCGCACATTGATGTATATGGTGAAGAGGATGCAGAAGGTTGTAAAGTGCAAGGGTGGTCCTAACAAAGTACGAGATCAGAAGGTGCTCGTCACCTCTGTTCGACCTATTGAGCAATTGATGCTCTCTGCATTGAACCTTCTGAACTCTGGTCAGTTTGTATCTGGCAACAAATGCTTTCGTACTCCTTGGAATGTACACGACGACTTCTCGGATAGTCTAGTTGTTAAGTTCTCAATTGATGCTGGCGGCGGCTCAACAAAGATGATTTTGAACATTGTCAATGTGGCTAAACCCCAAAGCATGGAGCATGTTAGGGTTGTATTTCACTTTAAAGGAGTGAAAGATACAGAAGCCAACGTAAGGATTGCAGCATTTGAAGAAGATTCTATCATCAGACGTGATATGGAAGCTGTTTGTAATAGGAGATGTGTTATTTTGACACTGCCTATGCAACTATCTCAGGATGTGAAGACGACTCAGCTTGCAGTAGCCATCAACTCTGATTCTAATCACAACATCCATTCTCCTCAGCCGCTGCCAAAGCCATCCGGGACGACACTTATCCGAGCAGAAGAAATCTCTGACGATAACAAGATGGGTATTGTGTTGTTGGACTTTACATCTGTCACTGCTACCAAGATATTGGTTGCTGGTGAACGAGAAGTGTTAGGCTTCTCCTTCTTTGGTGGCTCATCCAATGAATGTCTAGCAACAGTATTGTTCCGCGAGCCAATGAAATGTCAACACTTATCAGTCGACACTGTACCAATGGGTGTGGAACAGATACTAGCAGGTGGTGTATTATCAGCCGACCTAGCGTTCTTGTCAACATTCATTGGTCATCAAGGTGCATCTGCTAGAAACCCCTGCGTCTTTTGTCTTGCATTGTTGTGTAATATGAAGAACATATTCTGTTCTACAACACCAGCAGCTGCTCGTCGAACTATGCAAAGTATTATGCAGGATTACGAGCAGTTTGAAGACTTGTATGAGAATCAACCTGAACAATTGAGAACTAAGGCATTGCGAACACGTGTAACACAAAACAACTCACACAGTATTGCACATATGTGGTTGGCATTCATTCCCATCATCTTGGTACCTTTGCTGCACGTCCGCATTGGCATTACCCGATCTATACTTGATATGGTGTTTGACTTTTGTTTAAAGATTGAGCAGTTATACGACGGAGATAATCCAAAGACTGAACAGAGTGCCCGTCTTGAGTTGAATAAACTGATTGCTTTTAACACTTGGCTTGATCAACACAACACTGATATTGATGGATTGATCCAGGAGGAGGATGAGCAAATGAAGGCCATGATGATGCGCTTGTCACGTATTCAAGATATTCTTGATAACCCTCGTTATGGTGAGGCAACCAAAGCAACATATCAGGCAAAGTTAGCTGAGGCGGAAGCTGACATGAAGGAGCTCGAAGAGCAGCAAATGAGTGACGATGAGATCGACCTTGCGGTACAGCTGTCTGAACTGAAGCCAATAGTGGAAAACAATATTGTCCACCTCCGTCAGATTCTTGCCAAACATGGGAAGATCTCGAAGTCTATCATCGTCCAAGTGCTCAAAAAGAACGGAGTCGACATTCAAGTTTACTTCAGTGGGGTCATTAACGGACCAGATTGCTTTCAGTTAGCAAAGAAGGCTCAAGCAATTATGGAGGGAATCACAAAAGCCATGTTAGAAGAGTTTGGTGATGATGCTCGTCTCAATACAGCTATGGTCAAATTCAACACTCAAATGCAAGCAATTCTCTTACCTTGGTATGATATCAAGCGATTCATGACTGCTACCGGTCGTCATTCACAGCAGGCAATGAGCACATTTGAGGCTGACATTACAAGGATGAAAACTGCCATTCTCGATCTAGTTGTTGAGTCACCACCATTGGAAGGAGACGAGAATCCAATCCGACTTCCCACCACTCTAAAGTGTCATGATCTGTTTGATTTCAATGATAATGGAGAATCCCCTTCACACATCGTTGAACAGGTTCGACAATTCGAATGCACAGGTAACTTAGACGAGCAGAACATCGAGATGACACATGCCGTATATAACCAGCTCCAGCGTAACTTTGGCAATATCCGTGGAAGGCAACAGTCCAAGATGTGTTTCCGAGAGATCCATTTACGCAACAGACGGGTGGTGAGGGAGGCAATTGAGAAAATGAAGGCTGCCACCAGCCGAGAGCCGAGGTCTGGTCAAAGGACTGCGCCCCAAGTAGTAGCGGACGACCGAGAGGATGAAACAGATATTGTTGATTTGCCATTTGATGATCTTGAATCGCTTCCGTCTAATTTGCAAGAGCATGAGCTTGACATAAATGAAAACGCTGCACTTCGAGGTCCAACCAATACTCAACATGATGATTATGATTCCTTGTCAGAAGAGAGCAAGAAGTTACTCCTTGGGATGCATACCAAGATTGTTGCCTGTCCTTGTTGTCAAATGAGATTTGTCGGCACGGGTGCTTGCCGTATCCATTGTTACGATGCTCATGATCTTTCCAAGGTAGTATTTGATGGTGAATCAGTAACCACAGTCACAACAGTTAGGTGAGGTTGTGATGCAGTTTATGTATTATGGATGAAATGTGTGTTTTATATGTATGAAGAGAAGTATATAGTATTGTTGTTGACGGACTTAATAGTTGATAAATGTAAAGTGAATGTGGTTATGCGTACGTAATCTGAAAGACTGTTGTTACGTTTTGTTCTTCTCTTCCCAATTAATTAAATGTAAAATCTCAAATTCTCAAGTCGGTAGATAGGGCAGGTGGCTTACGACCCATTCAACATCAAATAACTTCCAACAACTATCTCCAAACTGTATTAACTAATCAAATATATCATTGGCCGTGTAATTATCCCATCTAATCCATCGATTATCCATTTATTATCACTTTAACATAACATTTACCAACCAATTGGACGGTATCCTCATCTAATTATAGCAAATGACTTGATATGGTATAAAAATACTCCTCCTACTCGTCCCATATCCTCCAATATCGATATATAGACGTAATACAATCAATAGATAAGCTGTGGAGGGTAATACAATGGTTAGATTGAACATTAATAATGCAACAACATAATGTACTAAAAATCAACTACTCACAACTTAGAGTTGATATACTCTTCAATAATCATTTGCAAATCAACAACCAATACCATATATCGATTATATATATACTAGTAGACCGAATAATGTACCAGAGACCATACCAGAACGTACATATGGCACATAATCGATATCATTATCATCAGTGCACTACAAAAGGTGGCGTTTCTACTATAATGACAATACGACCACGAAGATAAAATGTAACTATGGAGTGAATAATATCTACGAGTGCGCAAGGATCTTGGCTATCAGGAGAACCCCTATTCACTCTCTAACGATCTCTAGTTGTTGAGTAATCTCACATCAAATGAGGGGGGTATGGCGTCGATATCATAAAAAAATAATTTTCCATTATTACTCCCGCGAAGGTCCAAATGTCCGTATAGAAATTTTCTGGAAGACGTGATGTGTATTGATGCAAATAACGCCTCGTGTGAACATTGCGAGAGCATATATTACAACTCCTTCTTACTATTACTGATAAATAGGATGGTTTGAATACGATAGCCATGCCGTTAATCTATTGAGAGGCTAGGCCCGGTAATATCGTAAGTACGATAAGTAAGTCTAACTGCAGCCAATTATTTGGTGTATCCTTTATGAGAGTTTTGGCCTCAAGTATTCCGTAGGCCGTATCGTAGGCCAGTAAGGTTGAGGCGAGGAAGTGTTTTATATACGATACCGTGCATATCGTATAGCAAATCATTTCCTTTAGGACAATCTTTTGATCTACTGCAGATTGTCGTGCAGTTATTGAGTTTAGTGTTAGTATATAGAAGCAAGCAAAATACTAAATACCAATGCAAAATGACACAACAATCTGGAGATGATCAAGTTGCAAATTATGAAGAGACAAAAACTCCACAGCATCATCAACAATTTTGGGTAACACCGGGCAGTGTTTTATTAGTTTCTTCACTTCCTTTATGTATAGGAGGATATGTTGGCTATCGACGAGCTTTGCATGAATCTACTGTGCCAGAAACTAAAGGTGTATTTGGAGGAAGCAAAGGAAATTCTATACTCGGACAGATAATACATCCTGAACCACCGATATCATCTCATTCTACTAATGCTGCTGCTAGTAAGAAACCACTACAAAGTGCTTCCGCTAATATCAAATCAGCTGTACCGCCACCAATCCTGGCTGCAAGAGCATTAGTTTTGGGTTCGATATTATCAGTCGGTACATCACTACTAGTATCTGGAATTTTCTATGCAACAGGTTGTCGATCGATGGATGATTTGATATCTACATGGAGATCATGGGCGCCAAAACAGTTGCACCAGTGGGAATCTTCATTAGGAAATGTATTGGGAGTTGATATCGGTTTAGAAAGAAGATCAGCAAAGTATAAATACAAAGAAGCAACAAAAGATATGTCAGAGGAAGAAGAGATAGATTATGCCGCCTCTCTAATTAGTAGGGAGATACAATGGGATGATGACGAAGGCAACAAAGAAGAGAGATGAGTTGCTTAACAAGTAGGAGAGCTAAACTACTCTAACTGCTCTACACATGCATATTAACAACTCTAGAGATATTATGTTTATACCTTTCAGCAAGTTTTCAAGTGGGCGCGAAGGTTTTTGTTAGTGATTTTTGTGCGAGAATCCCGTACGGTACTCGGGTACCGTACGGTGTCACAGTGACATATTTCGACAGGTTTTTTGTTGCGACTGAAGGATACCGGTAGCCATCCGCGCTAAATTTAAATGCTCTTCATGAGGGTATGGGGGTGTTTAAGCGTGGTTATTGTTGGATAATGGTATAGTTAATGGCTGTTAATATAATATAATGTATTCTATATGTAGTGCTCTTCATAATGGTTATTAATTTACCCTACGGCAACGACAGGGGTGAGCGGGATGAAGTCGTTAATGCACGACCTGTCTCTCCGACCCCCTCTCCCCCTCCCTTGTTGGAAACAATTGCGGCAACGGCAGACTCTCCGACGCCCGCGGTGGATGATATCGAAGATGAAGATGAAGGAGAAGTTTATGCACCGTACGACTTACCGCAGTGGCTCATATCCATCGGCCTATTAATTATCTTTAGTGCACGATCGCTTTTTGTTACCCGTTTAATAACAACAACATCTCCGCAGCAGTTAACAACTAATAAAACACCACAACACCCCAATAATATAACAAATTATAAAGAGATATACATACCATTTAATCCTCAATTTAAACTGCCATATCCGCGCAAGATAATATTAGATGTACTTAATTTTTGGTACATAATTTGGATGGGGTGTTTGGTTGGATCGTTCCTCCTTGACACCTCCGTATGCCTCATAACCGTACAGTTAATTTATAATTGTTTAATGTATTTGGGGAGTTGGTTAGTGTGGTGCGGGTGTTGTGTTGTTGGTTTTATTTGGGGTATTATTTGTAGAGTGTGGAGTGCCCCTCTCATGCACGATCAGCCACAAATAGAATTGGGGAGTAGCCGATTGGATTGGCACTCTGCACTATTGCTTGGTTTGTTTGTGTTGGGGTTGACTTATTATGTGGTGAGCCCTGTAGTAAATGCCCGAGAGTGGGAGGACAACATCCCCGACTGGCCAAACAAGTGGGGTTATAAATCCATGAGGCATTACCGTTGTAAAACAAGGAAGAGAAGGAGAGAAAACCAGAATGTAGAGCTCTGTTGCCGGAACAGCCTCCTAACATCATGGCTATTACCAAGCCCAAACTTCCGCAATCCACTTCCCTTTATCAGGTACTGGCTGCCATTCCTCTCGGTGGTGTTATTCTCCCAGCTAAACGTCGTAAACCTACTCGGTCGTGTCGTGTCGGTGGTTGCCGTCGCAGTCATGGTTTACTTGAGTGCACAGATTACTCTCCTTTGGTCAGTAGGATGTGTTAATTGGCTTGTTGCTTGGTCTCAACAGTACAACATTTACTTGAGGGGTGTTGTTAATGGAAGGTTTGTATACCTTGACTGCCGTGGCATCAATGGTTCTGTTACCGTTGGTGAGCTGAAGAATTGGATTGGAGGAGAAGTGGGGGTTAGTTCATACGGTTATGAGTTGGGTTATGATGGTAATATATTATGGGATAGAGGCACGTCACTAGCAGATTACAATATTGGCAATGGTTGTGTACTTACCATTCATATTCCTGATAGTGGTGGGTTTGGCAGCACGGTATCAAATGGTGAGTAAAGTATATATTCAAGTGCAGTGCCACTATCATAACACAAACATACTCACCTGTTCATTAGATGCACCAACCTATTCAACAGATATTGATACCGTTACCGATACCTCGGATGATGCCGAGTCTGCGTGCTGGATTGAGCCGGTAGATGAGGAGATCTTCTCCGTCCAAATCAAGACCATCACTGGCAGCTTTTCAACCAAGCTCAAGGTCTCCGAGTTTGATACGGTTCTTGATATCAAGTCATCTATCCGGGGCTTGTACAAGGCACCTCCGACCGCACAGAGATTGAACTTTGCCGGCCAAATGCTTGAGGATGAACGTTCCCTTGTGAGCTATGGCATCCGAGACGGGGCTGTCATATTCTTGACTCTCCCTCTTGTTGGAGCGGCAGAGGATGAAGGGTGCCCGGACGATGTGTTCCTTCCACAGCAGTTTCAACCACGGCAACAACAAGTTCCACAGCAACAGCAGCAGCTTCCTCTGCAACCCCAATACAACCAATACCAACAGTTCCTTCTATTTCAACAATACCAAATGCAACTTCAGCGGCAGCTTCTATGGAATCAGCGACTCCAACAGCAACAGCCACAGACCACCCAATTCAACCCAATCAACAGCTATCAATCTGGTGTTGTTTCCTCTTTCCCAGAGCAGCCATTGGTACTCCCGCCAAGGAAGCGCAGCTCGTCCGCTATTTCACACAGCTCTGATCAGAGCCAACCAACGGCAGAAGATTATCAAGTGAAGGCAGCTGTGAGTAAATGGATCTCCGACAAGTCATGCCCCTCGATATATGCCGTTTGTCGTGATCTTAGCATGAATGCATCCTCTCGTCTACGAGTGGAGAGGTTTGTCAACAGTGATGCTGAGCTGTCCATTCTCAAAGGAAACGAGAAGCGGAAGGATGCATTGTATGTTGCAGCCGGATTAATGGCTCTTGAGCGTCTTGTGCCCGGTGCACCACCTTCAGGGCCTCGTCAACGCCGCCCTGCTTCCACTCAAGCCACCACTCGACGTCCTTCTCGACCTCCTACTCGACCAGCACCACCAGCTGCCGGGCCTGAGTTAGATGGGGATGATATGTACAACTATACCAAGTTGAAGAGTGTGGCTGATGCCCTTGACTTTTCCACAGTTCCGAGGATGACTCGTACCGATGACACCAAGGAGATCTCCATTCGCAAGAAGGAGAAGCATCCCTCTACAGAAGTCAAGGCCCTCATCTTGCTCTACACCGAACGTGTTATGCGTCGTTCCAATCTAGCGGAGAGGAAGAGGAAGCAAGTTAGAAATGCAGTTGCCAAAGTATTAATGTATGATCATGGATACAAGGCCGTGGCAGGCATTACTAACCTTGAGAGTACATGGGGAAATCGTTTAGACAATGCCTTCCAGACTGGCACCGACACCAACCCACTTGGCAACAACATCAAAGGCAAGGTATCCTATGTCGTCAAGTTCACCGCCGAGCACGGGCCAGGCTCAATCCGCCAACTCTTCCGTTCTGCCCAGGATACCATCGGCAACCAGGCCAACTACACCGAGATTGCTAACTGTATGAACGAGAAGGCAAGTGCAAATGGATGGGGTGAGACCAAGTTCAAGGCAAACAATGTCCGCAAATGGTTCCTTTCACAGGGTGGCAAAACAAAGTCACCCAAGGAGAAGCCTTACCTAACAGCTGATCAGAAAGTCAAGCGGAAGGAGTGGTGCGAGCGCGAGAAGACACGCATGGCAGACGCCGGCAGCAACTTCTACGCTTGCTTCCTCGACGAGAAGTGGTTCTACACTACCTCTCGTCGCCGTCGTCTTAAGATCTTGCCCGCTGGGGAGGGCGAGGACCCCGACGAAGTCAGACCGTTCATTCCTACTACTAGAAGCCGTAGATTTGCGGAGAAGGTGAGTATATGCATGTGTACCAATAGATTGAAGAATACAAATATCATTCACATATCACTCACCTCTCGTTTACCTCTCATTACATCTCGAATCATACACTTAGGTCATGTACCTTGGAGTTGTCGCCAACCCCAACATGGAACAAGGCTTCAATGGCAAGATCTTCCTCAAACGAGTATCCAAGCAGCAGGCCTACAAGGAGATGAGCCACAACCAGAACTTCAGTGATGATGCCGGCATCAATGGTACTATCAAGGATGGCAAGTGGAAGGATGTTCTTCCCGACGACGGCAATGGCATGACATTGGCGGAGATGAGGGAGATGCTTGCCCAGCTTTACGATCTTGATGATGACATCCGTGATAGATTGGTGATTCGATATTACACCGGAGGAACTAGGCCAACACCCAAGTATGTCCACCAAGCAGATGCCAAGTTGGATGGGTGGATTACTCCAGAGAATTGTACCTTGATGGTAAGAATGAAAGCCGGAGATGTTCGGGAGGTGGATGTGAGTTGTGATTCCAAGTTTATGACGGAAACTATGCCACAGGTTGGCAAGGCTATCCGCGATGCTTACACTTGGGTACCCAGAACTACTCCCATTTACTTGTATCTTGACAATGCTGGAGGACATGGCACGAAGGATGCGGTTGCTGCATACGTCAAGGCTCTCGAAGACGACTACAACGTCATCTGTGTGCACCAACGACCTCGTTCACCACCTACTAACATGTTGGACTTGGGTGTTTGGATGGCTCTTCAGAGTGTTGTGGAGAAGATGCACTTTAGGAAGCGTGTGCAGACTGATGCCTTGGCTAGGACTGTCGAGAGCTCATGGGCTAAGCTCGAGCCTATCAAGCTTACTAACGTGTGGAATCGCTGGAAGATGGTGCTTGATTTAATTATCGAGGACAACGGTGGTGATGCCTTGGTCGAGGCTAAGCGTGGCAAGTTGTACCGTACTCCTACTGCCGCGGCTGTTGAGCCTGGACTCCACGACGAAACACCCGCTTCTGAAGGTACTGCTGCCGCTGGTGTCGCTTCTGAGGATGCCGAGGCCGAGTTGAGCGAGGAGGATATTGATGCATTAGATATGGAGCCGGGAGATATTGATCCGTTAGATATGGAACCAGGATCGGGCATCATCCTGGTTCCAGTGTAAATATCATGTATAATATAATGTAAATACAATGTACAATACATCACTCACTCATGATATCGTATCCAACTTGCACACCATATTCATTTCCCTTTCCAACAATATTGCCAATAGAAAATTTCTTTAATATCTCCCAATCAATAAGAGCGGAGATGTTGGTGTTACCTCTCCCTCAAACTCCAATTAGTAAACCCCAACCCACTAATACTCTAACAGATACTAACCAACCCGAATAATACCAATATAATCCCCATTTATCCAATCCTTCAGCATCAACGCAGGGTTTGTTCCAGGAAATCTCCAATAAACCATACTCTTACGCATCATCTGCTTCTATTAATACAACCCATACTACCATCCGACATATCTCAACAGCCGCCTTGTTAATAACGATAATTATAGGTGGTTAATTGTATTTATACGTGTACTGGTGGATATCTAATTGTGATAATTTGATGACGAAGACAATAAAGATTAATATTGTTAGATGATGTAATAGCACAATATAAACAATACGTAATAAACCTCACGACGCACCACCGCCCACACCCGATGAATATCGAATAAATACACTATTACCTAACATATACAAGGTACCAACACGGTATAACGCGGTATAACAATACAATAAAGACCAACCATATAAATTTATAATAATTACCTCCTTACTAAATCGTGTAAATCGAAGCCTAAACGGCTGCCGGAACCAAAATATCGATGGTACGGCATCAACAGACAACCACCCTACTATCCTGCTATGAACAATAGTAATAAGACGACAAGAAGGCGCTCTAATAGCCGCCGTTTGCTCGATACACCCTGTTTTTGCTACTGCAAATCGAAAAATATCGAGCGGTACTCAGATTTGTCCTGCGACACGGTTGTTGATTTTTTTACCCCTCCACTTGAAAACTTGCTGAAAGGTATCTATAACATCACTTTTTAGAATCCACCTCCCATGGCAGGCTCAACAGGAGCAGCAGCTTGCTGTTGCATCATCTGTTGTTGAAGAGCAGCTTGTTGGGCAGCAGCGGCACGTTCTTCAGCGGCAGCTTGTTGGGCTAAGAGAGTCTCTGGAGAGGCCTCCTCCTTGGGTTCCAAAATAGTAACAACATCATCCAATGGAATCTTGGGTCCATTAATGCCCTTAGGATCATGTGGAAGCATAATAGAAACCTTAATACCAATCATACCCTGACGCATGGCAACATGTCGAACAGCAACATCAGTGTATACCTGTCCTGCATGTCCAGTCTTGATCATGTATCCATCACCAAATTTCATTGCCTTGGCACGCTGTCCTCTCAACTTTCCAGAAACAATAACTTCACATCCCTTAGCAGATGCTTCCATAACAAATCGTACAACACCATAACATGCACGACGTACGGCAAGTCCAGCCAACAATTTGAACTTGAGACTTTCAGCCTGAGCTTGTGCACATAAGCCACGGTTCTGAACACGTTCGGCGTATAATTCGACAGCACCATCGGCAAAGTCGAATCTCTTCTGTACAACAGATGTCAATTCACGAATACGTTGTCCCTTCTCTCCCAAAACATTCTGTGTCTTGGTAGCACGGATGATAATTTCAGTACGATGAGGTGTGGTACGTACTTCAACACCGGCATAACCATCCTCGGCAAGCTCACGAGTCAATAACTCGTTGAGCTCAGCGTAGAAAACACCATCGGCAACAAACTTGCGCTTGGTGGACATTTTAGATCTGTTTGCCATCATCTTGGAAATGTTTTATTGTTATTGATAGTAATAAACAAAGTCTATGTGGTGTATTGCAAAAAAAAGAGCACAAGATATGGTTAGAAATAAATCAATTAGAAAATATAAATGTGCACGATTGCAGCCACATGATCAAGTAATATCTGCGTATATATCAGTTGCAGAAGAGTCGATATAGCAGCCGCCATTACACTCACCGTAGGTAAAATAATTTGTGCAATGGCCCATTTGCAATATTCCACACGTAAACTTCTTCATTATGACGGTTTAATATCCATTTTTTGTAGTAATGCCGGTAACTCTTTAAGGCCGACACGTAGAAAAATATAAAATCTAAGGAACCACCTGAGTTTGAGTGAATAAAGTGGTCATTACGAACACAAGAGATGAGCTAATCCTCAATAGGCCCATAATAATCCTCCCCACGCCGCTAATACCTCCAATAACTACATTAAGAAACATGGATATTCACAATCTTCAAAAAACACCGCCAACAATCGGCCGTCGTGGTCGAAAAACTCTCTTAGCTGCAACACTTTTATGTTGTGTCGGTGTATCTTCCTCTCTTTGGAAAACAACAGATAACAATAATATCTCCGATACTACTACTACTGACTCTAATAACAATGTATTGGATAGGCGTATACTATCAACAAACACAGTATCTCCTAATAGCGACGAGAGTGATTTACAAAGAAGACAACTTTCAATCGCATTAGAGAATGGTGGCAAGTAACATTTGCAGAGTTATCTCCAGTGGATATTCCACCTACATGGCAAGCTTCATTCCCCGGCTCTGGTTCACGAATGACTTGGAGTTTAGTTGAGGCGTTAACAGGTATACGTACGAATGATGATTATGATACACATCATCGTGGTTATGATCGTGTAGTTGCAGTTAAAACACATTATCCGATTAAGAATGCATATCACAAATGGCCAGCGTTGGATGAAAAGTTTGGTCGAGCAATGGTTATTCTTAGGAATCCTATGAATGCTATTCCAAGTTATTTCAACTTGCAATATGGTAAGTAGATTATTATATCGATAGGTGTATGTGGAGAGGGAAGTCATCTGCAATTCTAAACTCATACATTTTTTTCTCCTCTCCTTCATACATATATACATGTATACTCAGAACTCATTAACAAACTTCCCAATCATTCCACTCGTGGTCCAAACAAAGATTGGCTTGAATATCGTGAACATCCTGGACATGGGTTTGATGTTCAACTGAAAGGATACGAAGCATTCGCAGAACATTGGATGGAAAAGTACAATGATCGGTCCTCTATGTTACTACTCTCATATGAAGATTTAACATCACAAACTCTCGGACCTGGAGCTACACAGCGTATTGCTGACTTTTTGGGACAGAATGAGGGTGTTGAACCAATTGCAGCCGAGAGCATTCCGTGTATTTGGGAAACGGTAGTAAACTATAAGAACCATCCACCTCCACCACCACCAGAAGAAGAAGATGGCGTAGAAACTACAAGTAGAAGAAAGTTGGCTACAACATATGGTGAAAATTATGATCCTTCATCGGAACGATCTGGGCCAAGAGTTCGTCCATACACAGCATCAAACCTTCAAGATTTCAAAGATATGTTCAATCGACTAATGACAAAGTATAGTCATGATGAGGAGTTTGTTAGAATAATGGAGAGTTACATTGCAAAGGCAGAAAGTACCGAGCCTATTGAAGATTCTGATGTTGAGGTTTAAGATGGAAGAGAAATGATAAAAGGGGTCGTAAAGCTTGATAGCAAGAGGCATTTGTACATTTAGATATCGAATAAGTTAGGGAATGTTTGCTCTTTCTAGAATACTATACCTTGGCATCACAATGATGAGGAAACAAGAAACAACACTAAGTATGGTATATAAAGCAGCTCTCTTCTCTCTACTGCTTTAAAGTACCACTGCATACTTACTGCTAAAGAGTCTACTCTGGTAAGATTCCCTAGCCGGTATCCTACACTACCCGGCCCAAAAATTATGATCATAAGGCGTAAGATATTATTAATCTACGATGGTAGTGGCAACTATTCATGCTCTCATAGTATGCGTACTTGCATTAGGTATGCTTCAATGTTGCTCGAGCTTCACAATACCGACACCAAAGGTTTGGTATGATAGTGTTAGTATTGATGAGGAGTCTACACGAAGGCATATCATTCTTGCTGCTCCTTCTCTTTTACTGCCATCAAGTATAGTCAATGCTGCCGAAACACCAGCTGAGAGTATAAGACTACTTAGTTCTAAGGTAAGAATTAAAATATGATATAATTGTGCTGAGGTATATCCAACTTAAATGGTATGGGTCTAACTTGATCTATAAATGTACACAGACTATCCCAGGATTAGGACCACCTGATGTATATTATCCTCCATTCTTTGCTGGGAAATGGAAAGTTACTAAAGTTATTACCACATCAGACGACAATTTATGGTCTAACTTAGAGCAGAATTTGCCTATTACAATTGTTTCAGAGATGAGATTTGTACCATATGATGCAGGTAAAGACTTTAGTAGTATTGATTATGATGGAAACCCAAATAATGTACCAGCAATTGCAGACAGATTATTCAATGAACAATCATATTATACAGCCATGATAAAGGAACGTAATAGGTTGTACCAACAAATGAAACAATTACCACCTATTCAAAACATCAACTGGACTCCTACTAACCCAAATGTATTATCAATGTTATATACTGATGGTAGTTCAAAAGAAGTTAAGGTTACAAAGAGATCTTCTGATGTGAGTAAAGAGGGCGATACAGTGTTTAGTTCTGAATTCAGACGCATCACAGATGTTGGCCAATCAGCATCCTCAGGCAGTCCGAGTGGAGTAGGTGGCATACCGAGAATATATAAAAGCAGAGTACTAACGAAATGGAAGCAAGGTAGTGATGGTATGTCAGGCAGTATGAATCGAATCGAGGGAATCGAAATAGCATACAACGAGGTCGGAACTCTTGGCGAGAAGAGCTCAGGTGTTGATCCTCTCATGGGTGGACGGTTTGGCGAGGATACAAAGGATCTGTCTGATTGGCGTAGTACAAAAACAAAAATTCTGATGGAGAGGATAGTTTGAGAACCATACTAAATAGAAGGCTTGACATATTCGTCTAACAATAGACGTTTCAATGTAAAAGAGACATGTTGGTCCCTTTTTCAGTTGCTATATTGGTATGATGTAGCATATCCATTTTGCATTTCTAGGCTTCAACAGTGTCCCCTTTTTAAGTATTGGTACTACTAGGCTTCGACAGTCTTAGCTTCTTCTTCTTCTTCTTCAGTATCACTGCTTACATCTTCTTCTTGTTCTTCTTGTCCACGTATACTATCTTCATCGACATCCCCAACATTATCCAATATTTCATTAACAGGATCATCCACTAAGTGACCGACAAAGGTATATTTGTCATGCGTTTCATATAATTCCAACCACCTATCAATCTCCTTTATTTCCTATTCAATTTATATATCCACCGGAGAGGGCAAATCAGATTAGTTTCAGGAGACATTGAATGTATATTATACATTTGCAACTCACCTTTGCAGTTAACCCTTCCAAAGATTCTGATAAACAATCCATACCTGATCTGTCTACACCACCTCTACACCCCGTACCAAAGCTCCGTGATGCATCTTTACCTACCCAATCATGATACTCCTTCCCTTCACCATAGAATCGCTCACCAGCGCTAACATCATAAACTCTTCCTTTAATTGAAAGATATAACGGAGTACCATCAAATCCATCCATCTCTTCTAACAATTCACGAGTTACAGTCATTGCATTTTCTGCATTTATATCATCATCAATCTTAATTGGTTCTTCGATACCCAACATTACTGGTATCATTGCATATTTATTACCATGTAATCGAGCCCGAGCTTTCGAACGTGATAGATTTCGGAAGAACTTCATAAAGAACATGTTGTAATCTACGCGTGACAATAGGACGCCTGTAACGCCTACGCTTGCTGCAATCCAAATTGGTATGGCCATATTTTTTTTTATATATCTTTAATACTATGTTTTCCCGTCGCACTAACTAGTACAATACAATATCAACAAGGACGACGCTTGTTTGTCCTTCACTAGATACTATAGAAGTAGTACAATACAATAATATATCAATATAAGAACTCAACAACTCATCACTTCAACTCATGTGCGAAATTTTGGATTTGCAATAGGATACCATACAATAATATCTTTTCAGATCGGCGAGCGACTTAAAGAACACAGTAACACAATACAATCGAATAATCCCTAAAGGCGAGGTGGACCAATCAGCGGCAAATACCTCCTATATTTAGATTATCGTTGTCGATTCATGTGCTGTGATTTGAAAAGAGGAACTGGCAAATGCCTGGTATTCATCTTCACCTTCGTAAGTAATATTATGTGCATAAGATGTGTACTTTTTTGTGTCGTAATTCTTATTCTTATGCCGTATGCCTATTCTCATATAATATATGTACCATTCTTTCATGCTTTGCGATATGTAGTTATTTGGTGCTGGAGTGATCGTCTCCACATTGTCTCGTGAGTTGTATATATGTTGTTGTGTCGTACTATGAGACAGCGACATGACATACTAACATTGCACACCATCTCTTATTTTAGCAAATTGGATTGCATTCACTGTTGCTGATGAAAATGGTGGCGGTACTACTGAGGTAGAGTGGGGACCATTTTATGGTCAATATCGGTAAGAGTTAAATATTATGCTTTCCATCACCACGAACATAGAATATACTGATGACCTCATATTTCATCTCTCTGTGTCTATCTATAGCACTTGTACCAGTAATGATGTTTGCTCTAAATGGAATTCGAAATCAGTAGATTTATCTGACTGTGACAGAGTCGATTCAGATGAAGAAAAACTTTGCAATCATTTAGCAACATGGAGAGTCACTGGTATTATCTGTCTCTGTCTTGTTTTGATTGGTGGCGGATTAGTCTTTGCGGCAAGTTGTTTTCAAGTCGTTACTTGTGGCTGCTGTGGTAACTCTCTTACCTGTATTAGCAATTTACTGTTTTGGGCAGAGGTTGCTTTATCGATTGTGACTTGGGCTTTCACAATCTCTTCGTTGAATATGATCAAGACTGGACCATCGGTATCTAATCCAATATATCAATGGGGTTTCTGGTTATTCATTGCAACAGGAACTATTGTTGGAGCGTTGAGTGCTTGGATGGCTGATTGGGCAGCTGAGGATAGCGCCCTTCGAGGTATTTGGCGTTGTATCACATGTCGTCGATGCAGAAAGAAAGATGAAGCTGATTATGACGAGCCTCTTTCTGAGCCATTAAATCCTTAGAGATGTTTCAGGAATCAGTTGTGTCGGAGCATATGCTCATGTATAGTGACTTAAATTGTATAGATGAGTTAGAGAATAAACGTATAAACGAGGAATCATGATCACACAATAACTTCCGATAGGAATACTGCAGGAAAGTCTTATATGAAGACTACTCTATTTGCCTTCATCTCTGAGTTATTGGCTGCCTGAACAGCTTTGGCTAATGTAGCAATCTTCTTCTTCAACTTCTTGATGATACATTTCAATACCTCACAAAAGATTGCTTGTTTCCTCTCGAGAGTAAACTCATTGTCAACACACAAGCCTCGCTTGGCAACTTCCTTCTTCCACAACTCGTCGACTTTGTTTGGGAATGGGAAGTTAAACGAGGCACCCTCGTTACGACTCCTCTGGAAGAAGTCATACACTATCTGTCCAACAAACTCGGCACTACAATCTACCCAAGTAACTGTTTCAGCTCCACTCAACAGACTCTCAGCTTTTGCCAATCTCAACTCGGGAGTTGTCAAGTCGTTTAGTACAAATATTATTCTCTTGGCAAAATCGAAGAACAAAGCAGCCTCTGTAATTGTATACTGACGGCCAAGAGCACTCGTTGATGTGAGTTTGAAGCTGTACAGAAGAAGACCACAACCGATGACGGCCTGAACAACATTGGGCTTGGTCGCATTCTTGATTGTCGAGACACCAAAGTAATCCTTCTTAGCTCGAAACTTCTCGAGCTTCTTGTTGTGTTTCTCTAACCATTGCTTCCTTTCTAAAGCAGCTTCCTCCAAGCGTTCTTCTGTAGGTAATGACGATTCTAAGCATACTTGTCTGTTGATGTGATGACGAAAGATACATTCAGTAGAATATTAGTTGGGAAAGAGATAAGCTAGTGTGTAAGAATGAAACATATTACTTACCCTCCTACGCCATCTACGCCATCATTGCATGTAGTATCTTGAACTACGCCATCACCTATAGAAGTAGAACCACTTCCACCTCCACCGCCACCTTCTTGTGCAGCGTCCAATATTGAAGGTATAAATGCTATTACTGCATCATTCAATTCTTGTTCTTGTTGCAAGGACAATGTTGGGTGTTGAACTTGTTGTGGCTGTATATTCTCTTTAGATGTATCATCTGCATACGGTAATGACAGCAATTCCTCTTCGTTCATGTTAGAATATATCATACACACCTGTTTGCAATCTATACTCCGATTAAGGTTAATAAATATTACTTATGTTCATGTGAATGTTGAAAGAAGAGAGCTTTTCAGTTTTGCTTTTTTCAAGACATTTTCTCTTTTTGAGACTTCGATTGCCCTGAGTGAGTGAATCTAACACGACATCTCAACAAAGCAAGAAGAGCTCAGAAGCTTCCTCTTTCTTACAGCTCATGCTCATTCTATTCCTTAATTCATCTTACTAACATCACTAATCATGGTTCTATCTCAGGAAGACATTGATGGTTGTCGACAAGCCTTTCTGGCGTTTGATAAAGACAGGAGTGGAACAATTGATGTTTGGGAATTGCGACAGGTATTGGTAAGAATAACATCTAATTTGATGATGTTATCTTCGTTCTCATATCTCGTGATAATGTTAATTCTCTCTTTCACATACATCCTTATTCAGGAGGCAATGGGACAGGCACCGACCGAAGATGAGTTATTCCAAATGATATCTGAAGTTGATGATAATATGTCTGGCTCGATTGACTTTGGAGAGTTTCTTAAAGTCGTTGAAAGTCAAAAGAATCGAGCTGAGAATCTCGACGATGAAAATGATATGGTTGATGCCTTTGTTGCTTGTGGTGGTCAGGCCGATAAGAGTGGTCATGTAAAAAGTAAGTACTACTATTGGATCTTGGTGGTGTTGTTGTTGTTATACACTGATACACATACATCTCACCTATTGTGTACTCATTACTTAGGAGAGACAATGATCAAGATTATCAAGCATGACTTTGGCTTGACAATCGATATTGAGGAGCTGATTAATAAGATTGATACCGACGGGTCGGGAGAGATTGAGTTTGATGAGTTCTCTCTCATGCTTGGAAAGTAGACAGTCAATATATAATAATATAATATCACCGACATATCAATATAATACCACCAATAGTAATATTACCCAATTGTACCTAATTGTAACACCCAACTTCTCTAAGTAGAAACCAATTTTGTTGCTTGATTTTGTGTTGTATTATCCCACTAATTTCAGGTTCAGGAAATAAGATAATACGAACCTTAAGTCGCTAGGAAACATTACCAGCTAAAGCCCATTATTATCAGTATCTAGTATCTTTCTCATCAAGTGTTTTTTGACGGTTACTTCTTTTGGTAGAATAGAATCATCTAATACAATTTTTGTACACGTTGAGTCGTCAAACATGATATGGTAGCCACACTTTTGAAATAGTTGATATGCTTTGGTATTTCCAACTTCTACTTGTGTAAAGACTTCATCATATCCAGGCCATGATGATTCTACATCTTCTTCACAGGCTTGTATAAGAGACATTCCGACTCCACACTTTCTATAATCAGCTCGAACACATAGATTCTCAATCACTGCTCGCATTCTAGATGTTCTTCTTCTTCTTTCCTTTTCACTTACTTCATTTGTAGTAGATGGAGGTTGTATTGATAGTCTATCTTCTATGACCTCGCAGACTCCAATTATATCTACAAGAGAATAACTTCGATTAGATTGGCAGTGTTGGGTATTTATGATGTACATAAAGACAAGACATAATCTTACCATTAGAATTACCATCCTTTGCAACAACTATACATCTATTGTCATTAGATAGCTGTATATCCTGTCGTATATGAGAAGATCCATTAGAAGGTGCTTTTTCAATTGCATAAGAAGAAGTACAAAAGAAGACATATCTTATACATACCATCAATTGAGCTTTCCCCATCACCGCCAGCTTTAAACTTTTCAATTTCCTATACGCAATTCTAATATATTAGTGAAAGTCGTGTATTGTGCATATATACCGTACCTTTGAAAATTGGTGCACACTTTATTTTTTAGAAAGAGTTTGAGCAAATTCTGACAGTAGATTTGGATTCCTCGTGAAAAACTGATCTAGAATAATGTTGGTTCCATCAATCCAGACCAAGTTATCGACCATATGTGTATCACTAAAGTATAGCACTTTACGAGAAAATGGAGGTGAATTTTCTGAAAGATACCTTTTTGTACTAAGTCCTACCTACAAAGGATACCTTCTTGAGAAGCTTTTCTGCTGGCAAAATTCAGTTTTACACTTTGAGATAAGAATAGCTCGACGGCAACATATGCTCTTGCAAATTTAGAATAGCTTATGACAAACTCCTCACTCTCAGCTGTGTCATAAGCTAAAGCAGGTTCTCTGAAGTTGAAAACTCGCTGAGTTATTTTTATCTCAAAATAAAAGTGTGCACTAATTTTCAACTATACGGTACAACATTGAATCAACATCTCTCACCTAGACAATAATGGTATATCTTCGTCATTTTTATTATGATTGTAAAAAGTAACAATGCAAAATTTGCTCATCTGCTTGATCTGTTCAATATCATTAATATCTAGTTTTTGAATAACTATATCGTCTTTGCTAATATTAGATTTGCAGTCTTCATCATCTATGATGTCCTCATTTGTAGCATGCATATAATATGTTGGTTGCGAACCATGTTGATGTGTTGATGCTTTTGATACATGATGCAATGATAGGGAAAAGACTTGTGAATACCTTAAATCAATGACCAATATGAAGATGAATAGAATAGTAATGATATTCCTTAGCAACATAACACTGAAGCGGCGTATGTTCTCCCCCATTGAGGAAGGAGGAGAAGTACAAGGAGGGAGATAAGAATAAAATTATGGTATCCTACTTCAACCGTATCAGCGCAGCCACCCTCCATATCCCCCTTTCACGGAGTTGGCCACGCCGCGGAGTACAATACCGAGAAGGATCTTTGAGAGATTCATTAGATATCATTTACCATGCTACTACCGACCTTTCTTTTATTGTCAGTGTGTTTACTATTTCATATTAATTTGATATCAGGATTCAGTAGTATATCGACGTCGACAATTACCAACACGAACAATGCTAACACAAGTAAAACAAATGGCAATAACAACCTTTCGAAAATCCCCGTTGTTATCTGTCCTGGAAAGTCCGCGTTAGTATTGTTTTATCATGTGAATGCTTGTGTTCAATATAAAGTCTTATTGTCTTCGCAAGCCCTATACACTAACATAAGTTACTATCATCTCTCGTTCGTCATCATAAACTGTGGCAACGCGCATCTTCCAGGCTTTGGCAACGACGAAATCGACTACTCAAATCCTCTTAATCAAGGAGATGAGTACGGATTCTGCACGGCATTAATGCGACGAGGATTTGAGAATATATCAGTAATGCCA
>Ga0075437_14033_pt1 | contig 26484 bp, 18 predicted proteins | sample MintriMetagenome_FD_74266 | JGI IMG/M metagenome (GOLD analysis project Ga0075437, IMG submission 74266) | Marine eukaryotic communities from Monterey Bay, USA to study complex ecological interactions - Minidiscus trioculatus and... | ecosystem: Environmental > Aquatic > Marine > Unclassified...
GCGATGTCGTCCGCCATGATTAAGATAATATTTGGTTGCACTCGTTGCGTAGACAAATCATCGGCTTGCAGTTGCGAGAGCGAAAATGTGATCACGGTTGTTGATAAAAGTACCAACCAAAGTCTAGCTATCATGAGAGCTTTCCAGGTTTTGGAGACGGAGTGACTAATCGATCAAGCGGATTTGCTTTAGTATCGCATGCCCCTCGGGAGAGGTGAGGTCGATTTTGCCGCGAGTTTTTTCGTCGATAAGGGTTACTTCAAAAGTCGCGATCTTTGACCAATCCAGTTTTTTATGGTCAGCACTTTTGAAATCTCCAGCGGAGATAATAAGTTCTCTTGGTTGATCACCAGTAATGCGAGTCGTGTACGAGAAACTGCCAAGGTTATTTTCACGACTCAGGAATTGACTACTGATGTTCAAACGAAGCGCAATTTGTTTTCCTTGTGGATCAATTTCAATTGCCAATTTCTTGTTCGGAGATCGATCAAGTTGAGGGTTTTGAAATTTGTAGGTCTTGATGCTCCTTTGATCGCGACTTGACCAATCTCGAGAGCCGTTGCTAAAGTCTTCAAAAACCAGGGCAGGGTCAGCTAAATTTACGAGTGAACCTAGATTGATAGATTCTGGCACAAAAGATTGTTCCTCTGAATTGAGGACGAAAGTGTTAGTTTTGCCACGCTCGAGTGCTTGTGGTTTATCCAGTTGGTAGCGACAGATTGCAAAGAAATAGATTGGCAGGTCAGCCGGTAGCGGGGCTTGGGCAGACCAAATCCCCTTCGCCGACTTTTCGTTGGCTCGGATCCAGAAACGGGTTCTGGAATTTGGATCATAGCTGTAATAAATTTCTGTATTTACAAGCCTGTCTTGATCACTTGGCGTTACCGTAAATGTGGCGGAGGGAATGAAGGAAGCCGTGTTGATACTCAAGTTAGAATTGGGAGTCGCGGGGATTTTCTGATCAATGCCCTTGAGGTATTGATCGAACCAGAGATTGAGCGTGGCCCATTGCTCGGGCCCTGGTCCATGGTTTTGGTGGATGTTGGTGGTGACTCGCCAGTTTGGGTGCTTGAGTAAATCCATCGATTGGTAGATTCGCTCAAAGGTAGAATGGAAGTCATTCGAGGAGCTAATAAACATGACCGGACATTTGACAGATGGCCAGTAGGCACTGGCGTCAATGGTATTTTTATAAAGTTCTAAGTTTTGGAAATGAGGCTTGATGCTGCTGCCTTGAATTCCGCCGGGAAAATCTACGTATTTAAATCCAGTTCCACCCACAAATGGTGCAACAGCTTTGAGTCTTTCGTCGATTGCGGTAAGCGCCGTAATCATTCCTCCCATTGAAAACCCAGTAAAACCAATTCGGTTCGGGTCGACCTCCGGTTGTTGTTCAAGAAATGTGATCGCTCGTCTGCCTGCGACCGTTAGGAGGAACCAGTTTGCGTTGCGTGGACTCGGCACTGGGTCGATCGAGTAATCGTCGGGTAGAAGGTTGCGTTTCCAGCCTTGGCGGAGTGCTTTCGAGTAGAATCGTGGCCCTTGGGAAGGATCGACTTTCCCCCAGTCGGTGTTGATTGCTATCTCCTCTTCCATTGGCCTGCCAAGCCAATTGATGTCGACCGTTGCGAATCCCTGTTTTGCAAAATAAATGCCACGTCCACGTTCGGCTCGTTGACCTCCTCCGTGGCTCCACACAAATGCGGCGTTTCGTTTGCCGTTATCGGGATAGGAGTAGTAAGCTGCTACTCTCGATTCGGTTCCCTTAAACGTGCCGACTTTAAAAGTCAGGTACTGGGTGACGACTCCCTCTGTTTTCCATTCCTTGATGACCTGAACATTGAGAGGCTCTTTTCGAGCGTCATAGTCCTGCCACAACTCAATTGCGGTTTTTGGCACCTCAGCAGGTGCGGAATAAGGAATGAAGGTTTCTTGCGCGTCAATTGAGAGACAGCCAAGACTGAGTGCAAAGAGCAAGACGATTGTTTTCATTTTCATCAATTCGTACCAACGGGCTAAATAAATGCTATGACTCTTCCCAACGTAAGTGCTGGGAAGGAGTCAGAGGCATTCAAGCCGTTTAAAATTTTTAAACGACTGATTTTGAGTTCAAAGTCAATACTTTGTTGAAATCAGCGATTGCTTATTTTTGCAATTCAACCATGGCCGCTCCCATGCCGAGACCGACGTTCATGTAGGTTTGAGCATTGCCGCCGTAGTGGCCATTGGAGGCGCCGCCTTTGTTGACGGGATGGCTGTAGAAGACAGCACGGTCTTTGGGGCTGGCTGCGGCCCAGGCGAACTTGCCTTCGATGATCATCTTTTCAGTGCCTTTGGCGTCGTCTTTGTTGGTCTGGCCGAGGGTGGCGACAACCATTGGGGCATTGGGCGCGTTGAACTCTTTGCGAAGGGCTTTGTGAAGATTGTTGAGATTCTTTTCGTACATGACGGCGTGACCTTCGTTGTAGCGGTCCTTATCGCCTTGCCACCAGAGGAAGCCGGCGACTTCGTAGCCAGTTGCACCGGGGTAGTGTTTGTCGAGATCGGCGAGGACCTTTTTGGCACGGGCAACATCGCCGTCATACTGAACGCCGGCTTTCCAGCCAATTGGCTTGGGTTCAGTGCCTTTTTCCCAGCGATCGGGGCTTTGGCCGTAACCGGCATAGACAAAGGTCTTCTCGGTCTTTGATTTTTTGTCCATCACTTTGTACTCATAGGACGGGCTTCCCGGAGGCAGAATATCCCAGCCGAGGCTGCGGTTGCCGATGGAGCTCTTGAGGATCATGACCGGTTCGTCGAAGTGGTTGCCGAGATGGTGCCCGATGCCTTGTTCGATGCCGATCTTACCGCCCGAGACGGTGAGCCAGTCATTACGGCGAACGCCGCCGCGGCCGTCGGGGCCACCGCTGCCCTGAGTATGGATGTTGCGAACGTCTTTGCGAACGGTCCAACTGCCGGAATCGTCGACCATGAAGGGGTAGAGGCTTGCGGTCTTGGTGGCGTGTTCGAGCGTACCTTCCTTTTCCTCGCCTGCGACTTTGCCCATTTCCAGGGTGTTGGACTGACCCATGATGATGAAGACTTTAACCTTCTTGCTCATGTCGGCAGGTTTGCCATCAGGGTCGGGTAGTTGCTGAGTAGCAAGTGCGTTGGTCGACGCACAAAAAATTGCAAAAGTTAAAATAAGAAAAGGTAGTTTTAATGAGCTCGCTTGAAACATCAATTTTTCCAATCGGTGTGGATTCAAAGGTTTGTGAAAACTGGCTGTTGTAGTGTATCTGAAATTAGTTGCTTCCCAAAATTTGTGGTCGAAGTTGGGTGATATTGCCTCGATTCATTAGAAAAAATGACTCGCGCATGATACCTGATCGTTGTTCAAATCATGGGTCCGTCAGTGGTTTGCATTAATTGCGACACGATCATTAATTGCTTTGCTTTGCCATTAGTTCGGCAATCGAATCCGCGAAAGCATCTCCGAGTCGTACAAAGAAAGCTCCGCTTCCGAGATAGTGATAAGGGCGGTCGCTGCCAACGGTATCCCACTCGTGGTAGTGCTCGGGCCAACCTTTTTTGAAAACATCGTTTGAGTAGTGCGAGTACTCGGTATAGCTTTCGACTGCGGCCACGTTGTCTTTAAACTCGGGAGCCTTGGCCGCTTCTCTTTGGCCAACCGATACCTGGTTCTCCGCAACCTTTTCTGCGGTGACCCCCGTGCCTAGAACACCAATCACAACCGGCATGTTCGGCTCGTTGTATTCTTTGCGGATGTCCTTGATGAAGGAGATCATGTTGCCTTTATAGTTGTCTCGAAATTCAGGTGAAAACTGATCGTTATATCCTTGGAACCAAACAAAACCAGCGATCTTGTAACCCGCCTCTGCGTCGTACTCAGGATGATTGTCTTTTAGATTCGCGAGTACTTCCTGAATGGTGTCATTCATCATTCGGTAGTTGAGACCGGCCTCGTCCATAGTGAATGGCTTGGGCTTCCGAGGTTCGCGCGGCTCACGGGGTTTGGGGAGCTTCTTGCGAGCCTTTTCATCGGCGGTTTTCATCTGCTTTTCGTAGGCAGCCAGGTCGACTTTGTATCGCAACTGATCCTGCGGGAATGATTTAACCGCAGCCTCATATCGTTTCAGATTCTCACTTGCCTTGGCCTTTGCCTCAGCGTATTCAGGAGTGGTCTTAAAGTCAGGCAGCGACGGTGGGCGAAAATTGTAGTTCAGCGACTTTCCGCCCCATGAGGTTTTGATAAGTAGAATTGGACCGTCGACCTTTTCTGCGATTGATAAACCGAATCCATACTCTGGCCCAATTTTAGAATCATCGGCACCGTATCCAATTCCGAGTTTTCCTGATTTCTGATTTCGATCTGCGATTGAATTGATGTAAACACGATCGGACGTCGCGCAGGCCGCGCTGACGTTTTTCTTATAGGCTTCGTGCGCTTCTTTTAACTGTTTTACTTTGGCTTCGAGAGCTGTTTTTTCAGCACCATCTGCCATTTTCTTAATCTTGTCGTTAGAGATTCCGCCAGTAAGTTCATCAATTTGTTTACCGAGCGTTAGTTGGTCTTCGAGTGTCTTCCTGGAAATTCCGCTGTTGCTGTCAAACACCATTTGGACGAGCTCTTGATCGCGGGAATCGCTCGACGGAAACAGTGTCGCAATGGTGTGGGCTCGCGCGTGGCCAACGGTATTTGACTGGCCCGCTAGGATGAAGATTTTTAGCGGCTCTTCGCCAACGACCGGACTGGCACTAAACAAAAGCAACGAGACGATAGCCAATAGGCTGAATGTTTTAAGGTGCTTGAAATTCATAGGTGAGTTTTCTTTCGGTAGATTGCGGATACCAATCATTTGGAGATTCGGCCTAAGAGTCTCCAGCGGAAGGAATTATTATTCTGTTGAGATCAATCCTAGCAGTTTCTGAATCAAGCCGTGGGAAACCTTGGTATTTTTATTGGGAGCCAATTGGCACTGATTCCCAACGCTGAGACAGACACGATCGCAGGTCAGAGCCACATGTGGTTGAGGAGTGCAAGGAATTCATTGCAAAGCGGTTAGTGGTTGAGCGGGGTTAATTTTTTAAATCCTGCTCCGCTTCCAATTTGATGTTTTTTAAGGATTCATCTTCTGGTTTGAATTCGAGCCCTTTGTTGGCATAGATGAGTGCTTTTTGCGGTCGACCATTGTTTAAGCACATCAGGGCAGTTTTTCTTATTAACCAAACTTTCCCCGGCGTCATTTCAAGGTCAAATTCCATGAGGCGAATCGCATCGTCGGTAAGTCCATCCATGGCCAGTCGTGTTGCCACGGTTGCGTTGGCTCCGCCCCATCCAGCAGGCTTCCCTTTGGATTTAAACCACTTGATGGCCGCTTCGACACCCTCATTTTTTACCATTTGATACATGCGTTGTTGTTGAGTAACACGAGGCTTTCCTGGCATCCGGTAAGGCTGGTCGGTGACGACATGGATTAATTCTCCACTAAGCCGTACTACCGAATTCCAAACTTCTGCGGATCCTATCATGTCGCCTTGATTGCAAAGTACGATGACAAAGGCATCGTCATTCACGAGTCGATTTTCCATGGCTCGAAATCCATTGATCGCACCGCCGTGGTTGATGATTTTGGTGGATCGTTTAGTCACTGGATGCCTTCGGCTATAGATTTGCCAGCCATACCCGTAATTGCTTTGAGGTCTACCTCCGGCCGCTTTTACTTCTGGGACGTCTCGATTGGGAGTGAACATCAAATCGCGATACTTCTTTTCCAATAGCTGGTCGGAATACAAAGCACGATCCCAAAGAAACATATCTTCGACAGTCGAATACAACGCGCCGGAGGCTCCCGGCGTTGAACCCATGCTGATGAAGGCTGCATTTTCAAGACCGAATGGGCCGTACGTGTAGCCGCTGGCTCGTTTTTCGATAACGGTTAGATTTGAGTCGAAGCCACTGTTCTTCATTCCCAGCGGGTCAAAGATTCGCTCCTGAAGATTTTGCTCGAAACTCTTGCGAGTTACCTTTTCGATGATTCTTCCAAGAATGCAATAACCAGCATTACAATAGCTGTAAATGGTTCCCGGTTCATTGGCGAGATCTCCGCTGCAGTGAAGTTTAATGAACTCATCAGGAGTGAAGGATAGCCGTGAAATAACTCCCCGATAATCAAAACTGGAGGTGAAGTCTTTGATCCCGGATTGATGCGACATTAAATGATGCAGCGTGATTTTTCCTCCAGTGTCCTCGCGATAATAAGGTAAATGCTTGCTGATTGTATCATCGAGTTTAACTTTGCCTTCCTGAACTAACTGCATCACGAGCATGGTGCAAAACTGTTTACTTACCGAGGCAATTCTAAATTTAGTGTCGGTAGTGTTGGGGATGTTCCACTCATGGTTAGCCATCCCGAAAGCTTGTTTGAAAATTACCTCGCCTTTATCGGCTACGAGTACTGCACCCGAAAATAGACCAGTTTCGGCGGTTGCCTTGCACAGTTGTTGAATTGCCGCTGCTTTATCAGAGCCGACTTCTAGGTAACCCTTGGGAAGTGCAGGTTCTTTATCCTGAGCAACAACCGAATGGTTTAGTGCAAACCACCCTAGTAACAAGACAATTTGTAGACGTCTACGATTCATGTTTTCTTTCGGCGAGCAAGTAATTATTTAGCTTTTTCGGCATTGGGAAGTGGCAAGCCAAGCTCGTCACTGTTGTGTTGGAATCCGTTTCCATCGAAATCTACATAGATTGGATTGCTTACGGCGATAGGCGGGCGTTTGCCGTAACGTCTTCCCATGACCTTTTCCATGGTCATGCCTTCGCCGATGGTTGCGACGATTAGGTGAGCGTCTGAGTCAATTGACAATTCAAATGAAGAGTTGAATTTTTGGACTGCATCAATTTTGCCAAATAATTCTGGCGACTCTCTGCGCGTGTAATTGTGTTTTTTGCTGGGTTGGCCATTGATGAAAATTTGTACGCGGTTGACATCTAACCAGTTGGGGCACTGCACGGTAATGTTGAGTGTTACTAGACCATCGTTCGCAACAAGGGAGTCTCCCGGGATTGCTATCTCAGGGCTTGAGTTGGATTGTCCTGTGACCGACAGGAAAGGTCCGGTTGACATGATGATGTGCCCGGATTTGACTTGTTGCACCATTTCGTCCGTTGAGATCTCTTTTGGGTCGTCAGTGCTGGAGGCAAACCAATTTCTTCGCCAACCGCTACCGTGGTGGTTGTAGTGTGAGTCGGTATTGATAATGCCGGGAATGCGGTAGCCTTGATTGATTAATTGGAGCCACTGAAACATAGGGATTCGCATGCGACGCGCACTGGGAGGATTGTTAGGTATATCCTGAAAGATTGTTTCTAGTGGATGGACTTCGATGACGTCTGCCCACTTCAGCATTCCGCGGAATCCTTTGTCGGCAACACCGTCGGTATCGAGATCGCCATAGATTTGGTGCAGATTAGGGTGATTCATTTGAACCAATTTCTCAGATTGGTTGTCCCACATCGCGAGACGTTCAATTTGCGTGAGCGGGTTATAGGAGAACCTTGGACCTCCTCCGTTCTGCGTGTTGGGTCTCCAGATAAGCGGGAATGAGTTTTGGTGGTTCACTGGCGTCGGCGAACCCGTTAGTTCAATTCCTGTGCAGGTTGCGAGTAGATGCTCCAAGTTCATCTGTTTCAGGTGCGGTGTGTAACTGTCGATTCGATTGTGCTCTGTACAAGGTGCGAACTCGATATTTTCGCAAAGTAAATTTTCGACTCGCCCATATTGTTCCGAGGTGTTGTCGCCCGAGGGACTACTGTGGCTATGTAGGTCGGCACTGATCCAGCCGGTTGTATCCACAACTCGATCGAGTTTCACATCGAACGGTTGGATTTCACCAGCGACAACTTCGAAGTCTTTTCGAACGCTGTTGTATTCTGGTCCGCGGCTGAAATAGACCTCATACTTTCCGGGGTCGAGTGGGCAATACAAACGACCGTGGACAGAGTAGACAAGGTTTTCAACGAATGTCCGGGCACTGCGAAGTCCGTAGTTGGGGTTCTCACCCTCAGTAGCGTAGATTGTCGCTTTTGCTGGAATCAGATTGCCTTCACCGTCTCTGATTTCGGCAGAAAAGCCACTGACGTTTTTGAGAGATAGTTTTACGGTGCTGTTCTCTTGGCCAGCGGAGAATGAAACCTTGGTTCCTTCATATCCGATCGCTGAAACAGCGGCGACATAAGCGTCGGGAGTGAGCCTTGCGTACGCGATACCCTTGTCATCCGTTTGTAAAGTAAATGGTTCTTCGTTTTTGCCCTGATCGCTATTGGTGCGTAATTCAATTTTCGCGCGGCAAACGGCGTCCATTGTCTCATTGGGATAGGCTTCGGGTGAAACGATAAACTTGTGCATTGTTGGTGAATCGGCGGAAGAGTTAACAATGGCCTCGAGGTCGATTGGGCTGGTCGCTGGGTAAATGCGAACCTGCCATTGAAGTTGGCTGTCGGTGCGGGCAACATGTTCATTAGTGTATTGCAGGCGGCTAGGTCGACCTTTTTTCCAACTTGGCGGATTCGCCGTCTGGGGGATTTGAAAACCAATCGTTTGACGAAAGAAAGAATCTTCGCAATAGGCGACATTGCCGGATTGCTTAAATTCAAACCAGCCGTCCGCTCGAATACCATCAAACGGTTGAATGTTATTGGCAGAGTCTCCATTGATAGTAATGGTTGATTCGACGAAAGCCTCTCCGTCTTTTAGACGGTATTCGACGATGGCGGTCGTATCATCCTTGGCCACTGTTTTGGAGGAGCGGCACTGCCAAAATACAGTATCACCATCGCGTCCGAATTTCACCAAAGCTGGATCTTGAAATAGATATCGACCCGAGGTGGGCGTGTAAGCGCTCAACTGGTCATTGGATGGTTCATTGAGTGTTAAATCTAAAATCGACCCACCAATTTTCCGAATCGTGAAGTTCGCGTCGCGAGTTGGAAGCGGTGCGGCGATGGTAAGGGAAATAACTTCATTTTTAAGTAGATAGTCGCCATAGATCCAATCCACTTCCTTACCCAAGATGTCCGGTGCGGATTCAGGGGCGATGGCGTAAACCTCGGCAACGCCTGTTTGCCCGTCGGTTTGTGTTTGAGCGAATGTAAACGACATTCCAGTAACGAGGAAAGCCAAGGATGTAAGAATGAGTTTTGTCATGTAGGGAAGGTCATGTAGGGAAGGGGAGGGTCGTTAAGGTGGGTGGATGGAAATTATTTAGTTTGAACAAACACTTTGGCTGAATCGGCGAAGGTCGGAATCTTGATATTCTTGCCAACGTTGCGGGCTTTCACTGAATACTGAACCTTAAACTCAGTAAACTTGCCTGGCACTGGTCCGGGATTATCGTGTGCCCGGATTTCTTCTGAGGCAGTTACTTTGCAGAAGCCTTTGGGTAGTTTCTTGGTAAAAATCGGTTGCGGTACTTCGGGGAAAATTGCGTCAGAGTGCTGGTTGTTGATCCAGTTTTTTAAATTTTGCTTGGTTGTCGTGGGGGCAAATTGGTAGAGATCGCAGGAGAGTGGAAAAGATTGATCTTGGTTGTCGATGAGGATTTTCAGCACCACATTCTGTTTTTCGAAAGTGTAGAAAACGAGTGTGTTTCGAAAACCAAGCATCGAATAGGCAACCTCGTTCTTTGTAGGTTTGACTTGCTCGGTTGCGACGACGTCGTTCAGCGATGCCCAACCATGCCCCGGCGTTGACTTCAAAGCCCCTCCTTCGATTTCCGGAATCTGAGCAAGCGGTGCCAACGTTGTAGCCCAGGTTGAATGCTTTGCTGCCATTTGAGTGACGACCTCTGGGTGGTCTGCCGCAACATTACGTTCCTCCTTCGGATCTGATTTGAGATCAAATAACTGCCAAGGATCCTTGTCGTATTTTTTATAAAGCCGCCAGTCTTTCCAGCGAGCAGCGATCAGATGCCGACGAACGGCATCTCCCGGTTCATTGTTGAGCCAGTACAAATATTCATGAGCGTCGCCTGTATTCTCGCCTGTGAGGAAAGGCAATAAATCAACGCCATCGCAATGTCGAGGGATGGGTTGACCGGCGAGGACGGCAATTGTGGAGTAAAAATCAAAGTTTGCGATCAGACCTTCGTATGTTTTCCCTCGGGGAATTGTTCCGGGCATGGAAAAAATAGTGGGGACGCGTACCCAGCCTTCTTTCTGAGTGCCGATTCCTTTTCCTCCTGTGTAAGGGGCAGACGATCCTCCCTCGCCTCCATTGGCTCCGTTGTCGCTAGTGAAAATTACTAACGTGTTTTCCCGCAAGCCATGTTTTTCGAGCGCCTTGATGAGCTTGCCCACTTGGTCGTCGACTGACACGATCGTACCGGCAAGCTTTCGACGTTTTCCTGTGGCGGTCGTTCGCGCCATCAATCGCTCAGGGGCTTCGATGCTTGGCGAATGGACTGCTTCGGGAGACCAATAGAGAAAAAATGGTTCTTCTTTGTGGTGTCCTACATAGTCAACCATTGAGTCGCCGTCGTAATCCGTTAACCATACGGTTTTGCCGGCTGCGTTAATGCAAAAGTATTTTGAGCCACTCTTTTTTGTTGCAAGTTGTTTTACACCATTTGGCAGTTTAGCAATTTCCTGTTTGGTGTATTTTTTCTTTGGAGGGGTTTTTGCGATTTGGTTGAATCCAACCTGAAGCGGGCCTTGTAATTTAGTGCCGATATCCCATTTGCCGATTTGCCCTGTAGCATAGCCATTGTCTGCGAGAAATTTTGGAAGTGTTGGTCGATCTTCCGGGATGGGAAGACCCCGCGACATGCCGTATTTTCCAAACCGTTGGCCGTACTGGCCCATGATCATGCTGCAGCGGCTTGGGCAGCAGGGAGGATTGGTGATGTATGACGCGGTACACTGAACACCATCGGCAGCCAAGCGATCAATGTTAGGTGTTGGAATGTCTTGGCAGCCGAAACAGCCGAGGTCACCGAATCCGAGGTCATCGATGTAAATCAAGATGACATTGGGGGGGGGCCTGATTCGTATTCACTTGGGGAGGCTGGTCAGGGCTCTCTTCAGCCAACGCTTGCGCTGACAAAACGAAAAAAACGCAGAAGAGAATTCGAGTGATTGTTGTCATTGAGAGTGCCTTGACTTGTACGTTGACTACGCGATGTACACCTCGCGAGGCTATTGTTGATCCGACAGATACTAATTCTTAAGGCCCAAAAGAATACAATTGTGTTTTGGTGGACTCGCAGGGCGCGGTCGATTGCCTTGGGGATCGCAATTGGCTGTCGTGCTTTACGTCATTTGATTGTTGCAGATCGCCAAGTGTTCAGCCACTAATTTTCGAGAGAAGTTTTGTGGTCGGCTTCACTTAGCATGCGAATTCAATGAGAAGTCGGAATCATCTTCCAAGGAGTCGAAGACTCTATGGATCCATTGGTATTTCACAAACGAAATTCGCACCTGCGTGCTCATCGTTGACCAGCGTTAACGTCCCACGATGAGCCTCAACTATTCGCTTGCTGATCGCAAGGCCAAGCCCCGTGCCTTTTGTTTTTGTGGTGAAAAATGGCTCAAAGACAAGGTGACTGTCAGAGTTGGGAATCCCCGGGCCATTGTCACAAATTACGATTTGAAACGCGTCCTTTTCGTTGCCGTCGTACTTTAGATTCACTTTTATTTTTCCATGTTGGGAATCGCATGCAGTACGCGCGTTTTCAAGCAGATTCCAAATGACTTGTCCCAGGCGAACGCGATCGATCTTAATGCTTTCCGGAAAATCATCGGTGGTCTCCAATGAGAAGGAGATGTCCGCCTGTTTTGCAGATTCGGCGTGGGCGATTGAGATTTGTTGCCACGTTTCAGAGATTAACGATTCAAGATTCGCTTCTGATTTCTTGATGACGATCGGGGCCGCATAATCACGGACTTCATCCAAAAGTGAATTGAGGTGGTCGAGCGCGTTTTGAACTTTGTGAACTAATTCCAAACTCTCGGGTTGCTCTCTGACGTCGAATTCGAGGTTGGCTAAGCACGCATGACTCTTTTGCAACGCGTTACGACTTTCATGCGCCAAACCCGCCATCATTTGACCAATCGCTGCAAGCCGTTCATTTTGCACAAGCTTTTTTTCTACGGTTTTTACATCGGAGATGTCTCGAATGATTCCTGTAAACAGCTGTTCGTTATGAAGGTGGATTTCACTGACGGCGAGGTGGATCGGAAACACGGACCCGTCCTTCCGTCGACCTATAACTTCTCGTCCAATTCCAATGATCTTGCGAATCCCTGATTCTAAATATTTAGCAAGATACTCATCATGATTTTCGTGATAGGGAGTTGGCATCAACATGTTGATGTTGTTACCTACTAATTCTGAATTCGAATACCCAAACATTTTTTCAGTGCCGCGGTTAACGGCGACCATAACCCCTCGCTTGCTAATGGTGATAATTGCGTCAACAGCATTATCCAAAATCGCTGCCAATTGCTCCTGGTATACCGGGTTTGATTTGGGTTTTTGATTCACGAGCAGTTGGTGGGTTGGAGTTCTTGGATTTATGAATTCAGTATACAGCACCCTTTTAAATTAGTGCTTGAGTCAAAGTTCATTGATTACAATTTTCCTTGATGGTTTTCTGCAGTAACGCCAGTTTTTGAAATACAGTTCGGCAAGTAGTTTCCAATTTTCCTAAGTGGAGGAGAGTAAATGTGCAAAGATGCTAATCTTTCATTTTGTTCTAGGTTACCAAGAGAATGGATATCCATGTCATTTGAGCTAACACTGCGACCCGCAATTAATGTTGTCTTTTCAAGTTTGCTCAGTAAGCCGTCTGCGTGCCGTTTGTATGTGACCTCGGTAGCCGTTCCGGTGATGATTTTGACACCGCATGCGGAACCAGCATGATCGTGGATGGGAGTTTGTTGTCCCGGTTTAAAATAGAGCAACAGAGCTTCGTAATGAGGAGTTCGGTTGATCAGATTTCTTTGGTATTTAACATGTTCAAAGCGGAGATAGGGAACGATGGCGTTTTCGACGGCCAATTTTCCCAGAAGGTTTAGAAGTGTTTGCGGAGGAATAGAATCGGCAAGCCGATCGAGTTTCTCGAAGAGTTCGTTTAACAGCATGGCTGGTTATCGGCTCTGGGACAATGACTAAAGTGTGGATTGAGGACGCTTCGTTTTTAAACTTGAATCGCAGTAATTGTCAGATTGCTTACTCAATGTTCGATTCAAGAAACCAGCGAGGGATTTTAAATTGCCTTGACGAAATCAAGTCATTGAAGGCCAAGCTTCTGACGGGCGATTTCAAAACACGTCGACCAATCCAGAAGCTGGGTAGTGAAGACATGCGTTGAATAGCTTGCAGGTGGCACTTTGGTTTTTGTCAGTTATCCGATTTCGAATTTTTCAAGTAGACGGTACAAGGAGCGGCGGTTGATCCCCAACGCTCTTGCTGTTTTTGTTTTGTTTTGTTTGCAACGCGAGTAAGTTTCCTCGACGTGCATTCGATTCAGTGTTTCCAAGTCAAGTTTTGAGGCAGACGTCAGGCTGTCATTGGATAAAGGCGCGGCAGCGACCTGGGGGGTTTGTAAAATTGCATTCGGAAGATTTTGCAGCTCAATTTTATCTTCCTCCGCGAGAACCTTCGCTCGCTCAATCGCATTTTGAAGTTGCCGAATATTTCCCGGCCAGCTGTACGATTCGAGTCGGCTCATCACTTCGTCACTGATTTTCCAATCTGGCCCAGCGAAGAAATTTGCCAGGAGTGGAATGTCACCTCGGCGGTTTCGAAGCGGTGGAACATGGATTCCGAGGACATTGATACGGTAAAACAGATCTTCGCGGAAATTTTTATCCGCGACGTCTTTCTCTAGATCTCGGTTGGTTGCAGCGATCACACGAACATTAACCCGCTGCTCTGTTACTGATCCGACACGTCTCATCGTTCCGTCTTGAAGGATCCGTAATAGCTTAACCTGCAAGCCACCGGACATTTCTCCGAATTCGTCGATAAATAATGTCCCTCCGTCAGCCAATTCAAACAGCCCTTGCTTCATGGCGATAGCGCCGGTGAACGCACCTTTCTCGTGCCCGAATAGTTCACTTTCCAACAGGTGTTCTGCGAGTGCGGCACAGTTGACGACGACCAACGGCTTGTCTGCCAGCGGACTGGCTCGATGAATTGCTCTGGCAACGAGTTCTTTACCTGTACCACTTTCCCCTTGAATCAGTACCGGTTTGTCGGAACTAGCTGTCCGCTCGATCAAGCGGATGACTTCCTGCATTTGTTCGGATTGCCCAATCATCTGGTGATCAGCCTCACTTCGGCGCATGACGGCTTTTAGTTGGCGGTTTTCTTTTTCAAGCACGTAGGCTTTGCTGGCTCGAACTACCAGTCGTTGAAGTTCCTCTAGTTTTACCGGTTTGGTGACAAAATCGTAGGCTCCTTTTTTCATCGATTCAACAGCATGCGCAATAGTGCCGCCGCCGGTCAGCATGATCACTTTAGGGGCAGGTTCCCGTTTCATTAGTTGTTCGAGAACGGCGATTCCTGAAACCCCCGGCATGTGGATGTCGAGTACAACAACATCGAACATTCGGTTGGTGGAGACATTGAGCGCTTCTTCCCCGTCTTCCGCCTGGTCAACTTTAAATCCAATTCGCTTAAAATAACTAACTGCTTGATTTCGAAAATCATTTTCGTCATCAACAATGAGCAGTTCGATATTAGAGTATTCATCTGTTTTCATTGAGTTCTCATGCACCCATGGGGCTCGGGTTGAATAATTAGCTGGCCATGCCGCTGGGCAGCTATCGTCAGGTTGATAAGTGGTCGAGGCATTATTCATTCTATCGTTTTGCCAGTACTGAAAGTTGCGTAAAGACTCTAAGTAGCGACTATCCCATTCTAGATGATTTCCATTAATCGCCCAAACGATCTCTCATAATCTGCTGCAAGTATATTGAGGACCATTCTTCACTCTATTTTTAGAAAAAAATAATGAGGTCATCACACTCCAATCTTCCTCAAGCTGTTACCCAATTCTGTGTTTTTGTTTATTAGCTTTTCAGGCGAGCGTTGGTAGCTTGGCTCCACACTTGCCCCGTTAGGCAACTTGGGAGTAATGAAAAATAAGAAAAACATCAGGCTACTTGGTACTGCGACTGCAATTAAAATTGTTGTCATGGGTTTCCTTCGTAAATGGAATCGAGCCTTCTTCGCTTGGGCTAGTGACCAATTTGGATTGCAAACATCGTGCCAGAGTCGATCTATGCAAGATTTGCAGTGCGGTCATGGGAAACCGTCCAAAGAGATGTGCGGACCCGCCCATTTGGGCAGTTTCGCCCGCCTGAGCAACAGTTCGCGGGCCGGTTGCTGCGACTCAGGTTGGCTCTTGTTTTTGCTGGGCCCCAGAACGGCGAGTCTGCATTAAGTTCCGTTGGAAGCCTGTTTCGTTGGAGAATCGGGATGCCGGCTCGGATATTGACCGATTTTTGAGCTTTTCGTTGTCCAAAACAGAGCGGCGGTTGCGGGCATCCCTCTGATCAACTGATAATCGCCCAACTGAATTACTAAATGTATTGATTGTCTTTTTAAGAGAAATTGAATGTTCGAGTGGGTGGCCGTTTTAAAAGTAATTGGAGTTTTGACGGCCGCTATCTGGTGTCTTAGTTGGTGTCGTGCTTGGTGGCATTCGCGGCAGTACCTTGATATTCCAGTAAACATTTTGCTGGAAGAAGAAGACTTAAGTGGAGTGCCGCCACTCACTGTTTTGATACCCGCTTGTAATGAGGCGGCGAGTATTGAATCGACCGCACTGGGTTTGTTGGGACAGAGCTACCCGAACTTACAGTTGATATTTATCAATGACCGTTCGACTGACGAGACGGGTGAAATCATCGACCGCCTTGCTGTACAGAACGAACGAATTACTGCGATACATATTGAAACGTTGCCCGATGGATGGCTGGGCAAAGTACACGCGTTACATGTGGCAACGGCACAAGCTTCTGGTGAGTGGCTGTTGTATACCGATGCAGACGTTCAATTCGAGCCGAATGCCCTTGTCGAATTAATGCAATTTGCCCAGAGCCATGAGATTGATCATTTGGCGGGTCTTCCCCGAATGAAACCAGCGGGTGTTTTAATTGAAATCGCAATCGCGGCGTTTTATACGAGCTCGATGTTCTTTGTCTCGGCTAAACGGGTTGCCAATGTAGATGATCCGTTAGCGGTCGGTGTGGGTGCGCTTAACTTGGTTCGCGCAAGTGCCCTGAAACAGACGGAGGGCTTTGAGTGGTTGAAGATGGAAACGATTGATGATGTCGGTCTGGGGCTGATGATGAAACGTGGTGGTGGGCGGCCTCTTGTTGCCCGTGCAGGTAAACAGATCTCGTTACATTGGTATCAAAATATTACTGAGATGGCGGGCGGATTGGAGAAGAATAGCCCGGGGCTGACAAAATACAGTTTGATTCGCGCGATCGGATTGTTAGCGATTTTGCCAGTGACTCTGTTCGGGTTTGTTTGCACTTTATTTCTTCCCGCGATAGGAGTAGTTACTGTCTGGGCGGCAGTAATCATGTTTCCAATGCTATTCATGTCAGCATTTTCGAGTCAATCTTCACTCTCAAGAATGAGCTTCTTTTTGTTTCCAGTTGGGCTGGCCATGTTGTGGTTTATTTTTGCACGCGCATTGATCCTGTTGTGGAGCAGGGGAGGGGTGCAATGGCGTGGTACGCAATATGGAATTGAGCAACTAAGGAACGGCCAGCGGCTCGAACTGTAATCTAGAGGAGATGTTCCGCGTGTTCTAATTCAGAAAAAGCGCTGCAATTTTTTTCAGTTAAATCCATTGATTGAATTGGAAACTTCAATCGCTCGATCGTCGGTCATTCCAGAGATGAAATCTAGTGTTTGATGGATCCACCAAGTAAATGGTTGGGTAGCGTTGGCCGCTAGGTACTCCTGACTCCATGCAAGCGATAAACAGCGCTGGGCGATGAATGGCACTGATTTCAAGTCTTGATGTTCTGAAAATGCGTGCGTTGCTTTTCCAAACGCCTTGAGTATACGCCCCATGACTTGGTAGGAGCCTATTTCAACTCGAATCTTTTTCTCTGCCGTGAATATCTTTGTTGTATTTGTTGTTTTGACCGATGCAATGCATTCTGAATCCCGCGGAGAGAGTCCAGCTTTCAGATCATCTACCCGAGTGCCAGACATGATTTCATCGTAGTTGGTGACAAACACTTCCCAGAATACTTCGATTAGTCGACCGATCACTTCGGCGCGAAGTTGCGGAAGGTTTGCTTTGTCGTGGTACTCTTTCTTTTGATCCCCCAGCAGGCCAAAGTAAAGCTCCCGAGCTTCGCTGGGAGAGATTTCATTGATCTCAACGGCATCTTCAATATCGATAACACGGTAACAAATGTCATCGGCTGCTTCGGACAAAAATGACATCGGGTGTCTGATAAATTCATTACCGTCAAGGAGTCCCATTTCTCCAAAAACGACCTTGGCAATTTCTTCTTCGCTGGAGAAAAAATTGTATTTGCCGAGATTTTTTGCTTGAGGAGCTGTGGACGTCCAGGGGTATTTAACCATGGTCCCCAGAGAGCAATAAGTGAAATGAAGGTAGGCCAGCTCTCCGAGGTCTTTTCGCGAAGCAATTCTAAATCCCTGAGCGTTGCCTTCGAAAATAAGAACATCAGACCTCAACCCTTGATCGTCGAAGTTCGGTGGGAAAAAATCCTCAGAATGACTCTCAAGCCATTCTCGAATTGCATACTCGCCAGCGTGTCCGAAGGGTGGATTTCCAATGTCATGAGCGAGCGCGGCGGCCATGAGCGAAAAAGCGATATCGTACTCATTGATCGAATCTGGCAGTTCCCCTTTTTCTTCAAGTAATTGTCCAAGACGCCTTCCAAACGAACGAGCTACCGATGCGACCTCAAGTGAATGAGTGAGGCGATTGTGGATGTGAGCGTTTTCCTCCATCGGATGAACTTGAGTTTTTTTCCCAAGTCGGCGAAATGAAGAAGAGTAAATTGCACGGTCGTAGTCTGTTTCGAATGGACTTCGAGATTTGACCGCGTCTTTTGGCTTGGTTGCGTACCGCGAGGTGCTTAGTAAATTTTGCCATTCAAGTTTCATATTGCACCTTGTTGGTCTGCCCCATTCAGGCTTGAAGGGACTTTCGAGTTGTTTATTAATCGGGATGATTAAAACCACCCGTTGATTTGGGATCGAGGTTGTCCAGGTAGCGAGCCCGTTCCACGATGGTCGGGTGGAACGAAATCGGACGCCTTAGTCTTCCAATGCTGGGGCATTTATTTCGACGACCCCAGTCATCCCCAATCTCAAAAACGAGGGGGGATTTTCAATCGATACGATAACTGAGTAACGTTTAACGTCGTTCGAAAGCCAGACGGATGGCTCGGGGACGGTGTTGATCTGGACGACTTTTCCGCTAAGTTCCAGGTCGCCAGCAGCGTCAACCCGAATGACTGCCGTTTGACCGACTCGAATTCTACGGATTCGAGATTGATTCACACTGACATTTACCTGCAATTTTTTACTGTCAGCAACTTTCATGATCAATTGGTTATCAATTACTTTAGCGCCGACTTCGATTTTTGAAACACGCGCGCCGCGGCCGGCAGCTGTCGCAGGGTAAATGACAAATCCATCGATGGGAGAAGGGGCGCTGCAGTTAAAGGCAATTTCCTTTAATTGGTCGAGTTTGTTTTGTTGGATGGCAAGAGCAGTCTTTGAAGCAAGCATATTGGCTTCTTGAATTTTGACTTGTTTTTCAAATGTTCCAATGCCGATTAATTTTTCGTTTTGAGCCTTGGAAAGTGCTAATTGTAGAGTTGCCAGTTCTTCTTTTTGAAAGTGTTTATTAAGAAAAATTTTCTTGGCATTAGCTAACGAAAGCTTCGCTTCTGCTTCATTGATCGCCATGGCAATTTTCGCCAATTCTTCGGTCTTCTCAGCTGAATCTTTGAAAGATTTTGCTTTTTCAGCAGTTTTTTGAAGTTGGCTTAAGCGCTCCTTGCCAAATTTAATTTCAATATCTATTTCTTTTTGTCGTAATGCGAGCTCTCCGTCTTTTGCCATGAATCGCCGTAAACCCAAGTTGGCAACTTCAACAGCCATCTCGGTGGTGGCCAGTTTGCCGTTAAATTCTGTTTTTAGAGAGTCGAGCATCACTTGTGCTTGTGTCAATTCAGCTTTGGCTGTTGCTACAACCATTGACTCTTGTTCGATTTTTTCGCGTAAGTTCCTAGCGTCGAGTCGGACTAAGGTGTCTCCCTGTTTAACTGTTTTTCCCTCGGTGGCGACTGACAAGATTGTCGATGACATCGGGCTGCGGATATCGACGACGTTCGCACTTTCTATTTCCCCATATTCGCGGACGGTTTGAGCGACCCGCTTCTCGAGATCCTGGTCTTGCGCGATCGTGAGGCAGGGGGAAATGAACAGTGAGAGATAAAGTGTTGTGGTAAATATGCTATTCATATTGCTTCAGCTCGGAGGATTGTAATAGCCAGTTCAAGTGTCCTGTGCTATTTCGAAAGATCAATGGAATAATCTTCTGTCTTGTGGTTTTTTGACAGAAGACGTTCAATGGTCGCCATCGTTTTACTCATTTGTTTTTTATCTTCAACGGCACAGCGAACCTCGCTTAATTCATAGGTTTGCATTTCAAAAGAACCAGATTTGCGTTTGATGGAATTGTCCCCAAATCGAGCTTGCATGGTTGTAATTGGGATAAAAACCTTAGGAGATTTTGATGATGTATCTTTGAGGTCAGGTCCATTGGATTCTGTGACGCCGACAATGATGAAGTAATCTTTTTGAATTTTGATATTTTTGCCAATTGGCTTTTTGCCGTTGAACATTCTCTGGGCAACATCTTTGGAGATGACGGCAACGTTATTCATTTTGCTAACATCTTCTTCGGTCAGAAATCGCCCCCCAGCTAGAGGGATATCTTCGATTTCTGTAAGGGAGTCGGCAGTTCCGACGACGGTTAAATCGAGGTCTGCCTCGCCGTAGGTGGCCCGTTGATTAAATGCACGGATTGGCACCGCAATACGAATGCCTGAAACAGTCGTCCGAATCGCATCAAAGTCTTTGCGGGTGATCCCGAAGCGTGCGGGCTGCAAACTGTTTCCGCCTGTTTGCTTGGGAGTCTGGCTGGAAACGACTAAATCAGTTTCAACTTTTTTTGATGACTTTTGGGGGAGAAGATATTGGGAAACTGCTTTGGCGAGATTGTTTTTTTCAACGCCAAAAAGGCATGCTTGAGGTGAGAACACCGTTGTTACTAAAAGAGCTATGACTAAAACAATCCAGCGTCTGCGGTTTTGAGAAGGTGTACCCATTTCATATAATTTCAAGAGATTTTTAGAATGCGATCACAGAAGTTTTCCAACAATCTATGAACTAAGACGACTTAATGAAAGAGCTACCGATTAAAAAATGCTTTGCCGCTTGTATCAAATCTCAGGAGCAGTAAAGTGCGATCAGAATTTGCGTGGAATCTAGGCGAGTTGTTTAGTTTTCACTCGGGTCTTTGCCGCCCACCCACGGTCCAGCAAGTTTCATATGGGCTGGATCTTCAAGTAAACTGCCGGAATCGCCAGCATTCCATCCAGCAATGTGGTTAGGCTTGTCCCGTTCTCTTGATTTTTTCTCCCACTGAGTTGCCCAGGTTGAATCGGCCTCTTGGATCGAATGTGTTTCATCATCAAAGAAATAGGCTTTCCCCGTGCGATAGCTTTTCGCACCAAGAATGACGGTTGTGATTGCTGCGGCACCCAGTAAAGGATCGTTGTTGCACATTGCCGGATCCTCGGCGATCATTGCCTCGATCCAGTTCTTGAAATGCGTATAGGTTGAGTCTACCTTTTGGGTCGCAATGCGTTCCTGTTTTAATTTGCTGTTCCGTGTGACTTGAGGTCGTTCCGGGATGTAATCGAACCCATCAAAACTCTCACCGGTTCCAAATACAAAAGATCCGTGGTGCCCTCGGATGGTTTGTTCAATGGGTGTGTTGGCACAAGCCATCGTCGCGGTCACCAGTCCCTGAACGCCTTCATTGAAATCGGCAACAACCGTTGCCACGTCTGGTACGGTTCGCCCGTCGTACTCGAGGAAAATTCCTCCGGCTCCGACAACTCTTCCCGGGAATCGAAGCCCGGTTGCCTTAAACATGGAGGTTGTCCGATGAACAAATAGATCGGTAAACATGCCCGATCCGTATTCCCAGAATCGACGCCACTGGCAATATTTTTCGCGATCAAAGGTCTCGAACTCTGCCAATCCTTCTTCAACGCCAAGCCATCGCTTCCAATCGATATTATCGGGGGTCATTTCTTTTTCGAGTTTTTGAGATCGCCACTGTCCCTGCGCAGAGTTGCGGAAAAATTCAGTCTGGTATTGGAGAACCTTGCCAAGCTTTCCGGCTTCCAGCATTTCATTGACTTGAGCCCAAAGTGGCAGGCTCGTCGATTGAACGCCTACCTGCATCACTTTTCCAGATTTTTGCCAGGTCTTCATAACATCGACCGCTTCTTCGACGGTCTTGGTCATCGGTTTTTCACAGTAAACATGCAGCCCTTTTTCGAGTGAGTCGATGGCTTGTTTAGCGTGCCAGTGATCTGGAGTGCCGATGCAGACAGCGTCTAAGTTTGATTTCTCAATCATCTCCAAGTAGTCAATGAACTGAACCGGCGTTTGGCCTGTTTCTTGCTCGATATAATTCGCAGCTCTTTCACGATGCTTGTTGTAGACATCGCAAACCGCCACCAATTCAATCGGTTGACCCTCGCCCTGTAGTTTGCACAAAGTTCTGACATGAGCTCGGAACCCCCGTCCACCGGGTCCGATGAATCCGATTCGAATTTTTGCATTCGCCAACGACGAAGACTCTGCCGAAGCGACCGACGGGAAGGCCGCCATGGAGGCGACTGCGGTTGCGGATTGTTTAATAAAGTCACGTCGGTTCTTATTTGATTCGGACATCAGTTTTCTTTTTGGTGAATATGAAAATAAATCGAGGAAGTCGATAAAGTTGCAGGTTGTGTAAAGAGATTATTTTGGCGCTGCTGCATTCGACTTGGCAGGCTTTGGCAGGGAACTGATTTTTAAATTGCGGTACCAGACTTCAGCACCATGATCGGTGAGCATGATTCGACCTTTTGCGTTGCGACCAAAATCAGGCACATCACTAAATTTGCTTTCAGCAATTCGCTTTTCCCATTCAGCGTTGCCAATGGTTGCCGTCGCAATCAGCTGTCCATTGAGCCAATGATCAATGCGATTACCTTGGGCAATGATCCGGCTTGTATTGAACTGATCAGTTGGATTAATTTTTCGATCAGCGTTAGGTTCGAAAAGAGCGTAAATAGACCCGGTGTCTTTTTTACTTGGGAGTTGATTTGTTTTTCCAGTATCGAGAATTTGATATTCGTAGCCTAGCATTTTGCGGCCGTACTTTTGGACGCGGTATTTGACACCGCTATTACCGCCTTTGGCAATCTTCCATTCAAATGAGAGGTCAAAGTCACCGTATTGCTCACGGGTGACGATGTTTCCGATTCGTTTCTTTCCGCGTTTACGATGAATGGTTCGGTTGTTCACCTCCCAGCCGGAAGGGACTGGCTTGCCGTTTTCAAGACTCCAGTTATCGAGTGATTTTCCATCAAAGATTTCAGCCAATGGCTGAGCTGATTCCTGTTGGCTCGTTTTTAATAGATTGGGAGCGGCTACTGGATCATCGAGTTCACTGATTAAATTGCGTAATTTATGAGTCAGAGTTGTTCGGACACGTTGGTATTGCGAGGCATGGTAGAGGTTGTTCATTTCTTCCGGGTCGTTTTCAAGATCGAACATCTCCCACTGGTATTTCCCCTCCATCCCAGGGTAGTGAATCAATTTGTGGGTGGAGGTGCGAATCCCGATCATCTCTGGGAGTTGTTTTCCATGCTCGTAGAAGTGGTAGTAGGATCTATCGCGTACTTTGCCGAGTGCGCCTTGGAGGATGGGTTTTAGCGAATGTCCCTGCATCTCATTGGGGATTTTTATATTCGCGAAATCTAAAATGGTTGGGGCAAGATCCACGTGATTCACCATTGAATCATGGACACTCCCAGGTTTGATAGTTTCAGGGAATCGAACCAAGAGTGGTTGGTGCAATGGGTTTTCATACATCCACTGCTTGTTGTAAAAGCCATGTTCACCGAGTGAAAAACCCTGGTCGGAGGTGTAGATTACCAAGGTGTTTTTAGCTAATCCACTTTGGTCGAGATAGTCGAGTATTCGTCCGACATTGTCGTCGACTGACTTAACCAGTCGATAGTAACCTTTGATATACTCTTGATACATGGCCCGTGTTAACTCGTCCCGCGAGATGTTTTGATTTTCTTTTTCAAGGTGGGAGCGATGTTTTTTGAATGCCTGCCCAAGCACAATTCGATTGGGACTCATTTTGCTCTCGATGGCTTCTGGAGTTCGCCCTTGATAGTCATCGAGGAGTGTCGCGGGTTCGGGGATCGTCACGTCTTTGAGAAAATCTTCGTATTTTTTTGGAGGGGTGTAAGGTTGATGTGGCGGTTTGGGATGTAGGCACATGCAAAATGGCTTGTTTGGATCGCGTTTATTTTTTAGCCAATGAATCGCTTCGGTTGTTATCGAATCGTTGTTGTAGCCCGGAAGTACTCGCCCGCCTTCACGATAACTCTTTCGATCTTTGGGCGACCACGGAATCCATTTCATGTCCGTTTCAAAGACGATTGTATCGATGGGCATTCCCTGCATCTTTTGGACACAATAGTGGTCGAAACCGGTCGGTTGCGACCGTAAATGCCACTTGCCAAATAAACTGGTTTGGTAGCCAGCCTGTTGAAGTAGTTTGGGGAACGTTGTCTGGGATCCATCAAACGACTGGTTCAATCGCGTTACGCCGTTTTTATGGGAGTACTTTCCCGTCAGAACCGCTGCTCGCGCTGGAGAGCAAAATGAATTGGGGGTAAGCGCGTGATTAAATCGCATTCCCTCTCTGGCGATACGATCGAGCGAGGGTGTTTGAATATCCGTGTTGCCGTAACATCCGATTGCCTTCTTGGCATGATCGTCTGAAAGGATCAATAAAATGTTGGGTTGGGATGTGTTTGCGGTAGCGGTGCTAGAAACGAGAAGCCCCAGGAAAATTAGGCAGAGTGTTTTACTTTTGTTGATTACAATGCTCATTTCTTCAACTTTCGGTTCTCAACAAACGTGCTAAATTGACTGAAGAGTCGATCCGCGGTTTTGGGATGTTCGTTGGCGACATTTTCTTTTTCGCCCGGATCCCTAGCGAGGTTGTATAGTTCAAATTTTTCAATCTTGACCTGAGCAGCATCTGTCTGTCTCGCATTGAGTGCTAACTTCCAATGGCCTTCCCGGATCGCATGTGAGCGGTGGATCATTGAAGGGCGATTATGGTTGGTGGAAGGATTGAAGAGGACATCTAAGAAGCTAATGCTGTCGGCAGGAATGGTCTCGTTCGGATTCTTAATTGACGAGTTCTCCACCAGTTCTGCCAAGGTAGCAAAGACATCGGTGAAGTTAATGATTGCGGAAGTTTGGCTGGCTGCTGGAATTCGATCTGGCCATTTCGCAATGAAGGGCACTCGGTGGCCACCTTCCCAGCAATTTGCTTTATGCCCACGGAATTCTCCGGAGGATGCATGGCCTTGGTCTCCCATTTGTCTCCATGCATCGGGGCCCGGACCGTTATCGCTGGTAAAGATGAGCAGCGTATTGCTGGCGAGTCCGGTTTCCTGAAGGGCTTGGTCAATCTGTCCAACGACATCATCCAGTTGCATGACGAAATCACCATACGCGCCCAGCTTACTTCTGCCTTGAAACGGTTTCGTCGGTAACCAGGGTTCGTGCGGGATGGGCGACGCGTAATAAAGAAATAACGGTTTTTGTTGCGGACCGGCGGCGTATTCATGAATTAGTTTTACGGCTTTGCTGCAGCAAAGTGGACTGGTTTCAGAAAGTGAGAATCCAGGGGCAGCTGGTAGTTTGAGGGTAGACGTTTTGTCGCCGCGCTGTTTCGTTACGCTAATGGTCGAAGTCGGCTTGGCAACGACGTGGCGTCCGTTGAAATAGCACAATGGTTGTGACGCAGCAGAACCATGTATACCAAACCAACTTTCAAAACCGCGATCCAGTGGTCCCCCTTTGATTGGTTTTGAAAAATCGAATGTGACGCGACGTCCCGATTTTGTTTTATGAAATCCAAGGTGCCATTTCCCAATCATATGTGTGCTGTAACCATGGCTCTGCAGTATCGACGCGAGTGTTTTTTCGTCTTCGGAGATAATTGGAATTCCTGTTGCCAAGAGGGTGTTGGCTACGCCGGTTCGCGCAGGATTAATTCCGGTGAGTAGTCCATATCGAGAGGGTGTACAGGTACCGGCTGCCGAGTGAGCGTCGGTGAAACGGAGCCCCTCTTTGGCTAGTGCGTCGATATGAGGCGTCTTGATTTTTGACTGCGGATTAAAAGCCGTGCAGTCGCCGTAGCCAAGATCGTCGGCGAGAATTAAGACGATGTTGGGTTGATCAGCCAGGCTTGCGGCTGAAATAAGGCAAAAAGTGAGGAATAGATAGCTCACATTTGCGACTTGGCGTATGGTCATAGTCGCCGCATTGTAAATCTTGCCGACTCGCCAAGGCAACTGAAATATAGAGTCTTTGTTGAATTGCCGCGTAATAGCGTTCCTTGCTGCACTTTTATCTCTTAGTTTTCAAAACCGTCAGGAATGCCATTCCCGTCTTTATCTTCAAGGAGGGCCTGGATCTCCTGTGGCATATCCTCAAGGGAATCGTATTTCTTACCGTTGTATTCATAAGTCGTTTTGGTCACGGTCTTTTTAATTTCAAATTCAGGTGATCCAGATCGTAATCGCTCGAATGCGGTACGGGCCTCTTCTGGCATGTCATCTAAACTGGCATATTTTTTTCCATTGAAGACATAAGATTCAGAAGTCGAGTAAGAACGAAAGAATTTAGTGAACAAGTTTTTAATGCCCATGGTGTTTTACTTTCCAGGAAACCAGTTTGAAGCGAAGGCACTCAGCTAGGTAAGTAGATTAAGGATGACTTGTTGCTCTTTGTTTTTTCAATGGGGGTTATCAATCTCAAAAGAGAAAAAGGTATCAGCCGACATATGGAAATTGTTGTTTGCAAAAACTTGCGAACAAAAACTAAAACAAATCCCCAAAAACAATCTCAACTGTTTCATCGAATTGAATTTCTAGGGAAATTCTAATCGTTAGCAGAACCAGATTTTTTGAATGGACTCTGTGTTAACGAAGAATAGGGAGAGGCAATTGTCTCAGCGTTCCGCCGTAGTTTTCATCATCAGTTCCAATGAATAACTGAGGAGGCTCGTCTTTATCTA
>Ga0075437_12345_pt1 | contig 26397 bp, 22 predicted proteins | sample MintriMetagenome_FD_74266 | JGI IMG/M metagenome (GOLD analysis project Ga0075437, IMG submission 74266) | Marine eukaryotic communities from Monterey Bay, USA to study complex ecological interactions - Minidiscus trioculatus and... | ecosystem: Environmental > Aquatic > Marine > Unclassified...
TTTTCCACTGGCAATCACCCATCTCCGGTTTTAAATAACAATAACTTACCTGCAACTCGTGCGATACGTTCAATTTCGACCTCATCGTAGATCATATTGTTGTATCCAACTCTTTTTCCTGCATACAATCAGATGAGAGATGCCAAGAAAAAGATGCATAAGATATGAGCAAAAAATAATACCCAAGAGATACCCCTTACAAATCAAGCAAAACCAAGCATACAATATAAGCACAACATACTATAAACGTACCATCTACAATATCAATACCCTTGGGAGTGCCAAAGTAAACATCACCAGTTAATTCCCTAACACACATAACATCAACACCTTCCACAACCTCCCTTTTTAATGTACTCGCATCAATTAATTGATCTAATACTTTAGCCGGACGTAAATTAGCAAATAATCCCATTTCCTTACGCATTTTTAATAATCCAGTTTCGGGACGTAATTCACGTGGATTACCATCCCATTTGTATCCACCGATACAACTTAGTAGTACGGCGTCGGAAGATAGACATTGTTGTAATGATTCATCGGGGAATGGGTCATTGACTGCGTCGATTGCTGCACCACCGATTAATGCCTCTTTCATTTCAAGTTCAAAGCCACATCGTTTGGTTAAGGCAGCCAATACATCTTTCGTTGCTGTCATAATTTCAGGTCCGATACCATCACCTGGTAAAAGAGTGATTTGATAGACATCTTTTTTGGATACCGCATTTAAAGTGGTTGTTGCTGTTCTATGAGATGATACTGTAGGGGATGTAGTAAATGCAGTACTGCCCGTGGCGAGGACAAGGAGGGTTAGTGTAGGAAGGATCATTGTTATGGAGGGGAGGTAGAGAGGAAGGGATGGAGGAGATGAGTGGAAGAGCAAGTGGCGGTGATTGGAGATTGGTGAAGTGATTTGCATTGAGAGAATGAAATGGCGAGCAAACATATGGGTATCCTCGATGCGACACCGTAGGTACGACATTTTCTTGCAAAAAGAGCTGTTGCTATGAAGTAAATGAGTTGCCAACTGTCTAACTTTGGCCTCCTTTGGGTACAATACATTGACGGAGAGATAATAGAGGGAGTTTATTGTTTAGTAGCAAATAGTATTAGGTTTGGTCGGCGGTAAAAGATACCCTACAAAAACATTGCAACAAAAACTATACAAACAATAACAAATGGCTATAACAATACATAGACCAAGGAGACGACCTCGTCTATGCAACAATAAGAGTATTATATTCCTTACTATATCAACAATATTACTAGCCATTACACATAATACCAACAGTAATAATATATTACCATGGCCATGTCTCTTTGCGTCGGCATCAATAACACACAGATTCACCTCCTCCTACTCACAATCTCAACAACAACTTCCAACCTTTATGCAATACAACAATAATAGGAAACTAGACGGTAACAACTATCAAGCAGACGATCAATACATCAATCAAGGTGCCAACAATGTACAATATGATGATGATGCTGCCAACGCTGCAATGGCCGAACGTGATAATTATGATAAAGAAATGGGTGATGACGGGTATTTAAATATGGACTTTGTTGATATGAATGAAGTTAGCATTATGCCTGTTAGTTGTGTTAATTAGTGAGTATTATGTATTATATGTATGTTTTTATATGTTAGTTTGGTGTGTTTTGAGGAGTTTGATATGTAGAAGTTGCAATTCTAACCTTTTCTCATCCCTATCCCACTAACCAATACCCATATCCAAACATACATATACCAATAACAGTCACAATGGACACATGATTAAATTCCAATTCTTCGAAAAGTCATCATCATTAAATTGTCACTTTAAAAACCTTGGCACGTTTGTTGTTTCAATTGCACATTATATGCGTGCCTATTTTAATTATCAGGCTTTGACGCATGGGAATGATTTCAGTCTACCGGGTGATGTTGGCTTTTTAAATGTGAGTAAAGTGTGTTAGTTGGATGTTGCTGGGTTTGGTTTGGGTTATTTTGAGGAGAATATATGTGGTAGTTGGTTCAGCACATATCTTGTGTCCAAATGATTTATAGCAGCCACACTCACAACCCTACTTATTTTCTCTCCATTCCCAACAAAATTAACAGTGTGTCATGCTCAAGGAAACAGCCAACTCTGATGTAAAACTATATGCCAAGATTGGATGTCAACATCGTAATACATACACCTCGACTAAGCTACAACTTATCGTATATACCGATCAACAGTGTTCACAGGTTTATGGCGGTGACGATGGTGAAGTGAACAAAGATGGATATGATTTGGATGGATACTTTTTGAGTAATAAGGTATGTTGTTACTGATGGACTGAATGGCACATTCTATTCTTCAACTTTCTCAAAATCACTATTCATTCCACCTCATACTAACCCCAAACAATTCATAGGTATCATTCCGTCCAGCGTTTTACAACTGCCAGAGTTGTTTACCTGATCAAATATCGGATACATTTTCAAAACAAAACTCTTGGTATGACGATGACTACATTTCAGAATACGGTTATAAGCAGGGTTTCAATCAAGAAAACGGAGGGAATGATAATGGCGATGATGCTGCAGCCGGTGACGATGCAGCCAAAGATGATGTCTATGCCGTCGATGATGCCAACTATTATGCAAAGGGAGACGATACCGTATACTATGATGATGCGAATGCGAATGGAGATGACGGTAATGCCAAGTATGTGAATACTGATGATCAGGTTAAGTATAACTATGCGGCACATGATGATGACTTTTACAATTTTAATGACGATGGTAATAGGAGGAGATTGAGGAAGTTGGACACTTTCGATGCCAGTCATTCTTTAACTGCAGTCGAGACTAGAAAGGTGAGGCGCAGATATAGTTTGTTTGGCTGCTTATTTGTTTTTGATTCAATTCGATATCATGTCGCTCACTATGTCCAAATACGAACACTGCTCATTACAGGACTACGAAGCCGACTTTCAACAAGAGTTGGCTCTTATTCAACGTCACCTTGAAGATGCTGCTGCTGCCGATGATCAAGTAGCCGAAGATGCCTACGACAATACTGCATCATGGAACATGTGCCAACAAGTACACAAATACGGAATGTTTTGTGATGCAGACTGTCAAGCCCTTGATACTTTCCGTGTCGATGAGTGGAGTCGATCTGATGTTTGTCTCCTTGTTATCATGATAGTCTTCATGGGAGCAATGATGCTACTTGTATTTGCCAAGAGAGTTAAGGCATATGAACGAGCAGCCATGTGGGGTGACGAGCCTGGTGCACCCAATCCAGGACTTCCACCGGGTGCTATGCTTATGCTATTTGCAATTGTGTTTACAATCATTGTGGTATTGGCAGCATTGAAGTTTGTGAACGAAACATTGGTATTTGCAGTTGTTGCTTGCGTGTTGTTGTTCATATACATGTTGAAGTTGACATTGTTTGAGAGTCGAAAGCAAGTTTTCTTACCAGCAAGGAGCAGTAGAAACACTTCCTTGAATGAACCCTTTTACTACACTTAAAGTTTGGATGAGAGACGATTCGTCTCTTGCACGACGGGGTCTGTTTTGCTTAGAAGTGCTTAGTGTTATGCAGGGGTCACTATATGTTTAGTTGATGTTGTAAAGAAAGTAGAGCAGATTAGTTCTTTTGCTTTGAATTGTGTAGTGCTCTGTAAACTGTAGGCTATGTATGCAGGTAACTATGAACAAGACCAGATTCAGTTAGTTAGAGTTAGTTGGTGCATGGTAATGACTAGTGCATGTAGAAGCTTGATCTCTTCCTAAAAGGAGTTTTTACTATAAATTGAAAACTATACAATAAAGTTGATGGATCGATAACTATCGTATCTTAATGGATGTTGAGGTGTTGTATCCCTGCAGATATTAGTAGAGATACGAGCCTTATGGACATCATGCAAGTATATTATACCATGGCGCTATTGATACTATCAAGAAATGTGGTGGCAGCTTCTCCATATCTTAGAACGATACCAAGTCTTGCATTTGTCAACAATAGAATTGAAATTGGTCATCGTAGATGTATTTCATCGTTATATAGTATCAACAACAAAGCTGCTATTCATCGATCAAATCCACATACACATTTAGATGATGTCCAAGATGCTGTTGATTCGACTCTATCATACTACAAAGATCAACAACACATACCAACAAATAATAAACAACAAAATGATAACATACTACATAATTTACCAACCCAGACTCGTGAAATGATCAGTGTTTCACAACACTTGAAAAAGAGGATACAATCACTGACGAATAGTAATGACTGTCGAAGATGTTGGTTGCAACAGAAACATTGTATATGCAACTATTGTTCTCCACTGCCTTCATCTTCTATACCGAATGTCAAGCGTTTGTTCTTACTTGTAAGTACTTGTAGTTGGATAGTATGTGCACGTGTACGTACTCTTATCTTTTGGTAATGCTTATGTCTAACTTCTTACTCATTCTATGTTGACCGGTATCAGACTCATCACAAAGAGATATGTCTGGTTGTTGATACAGCTAAACTTATATTATCTTCATTTCCTGATGCTACAAGACTTGTTGTCAGTGGTATAGGACCAGAGCATCAACCATCAATGGCTGAGATGCTGGAATCTGTCAAAGCTGCAAAGAAGAAAGATGGCAAGTGTCTTATTCTATTCCCAACAGATAATTCATTAGTATTTGACGAGATTAAGGAAGATATGAGAAGTAAAGCAGCACATGATATTCATGATATTGACGAAGGATGGGACGTTATAGTAATAGATGGCACTTGGTCTCAAGCTCGAAAGATGTATGCAAAGTATCTCAAAGACGACGATAGTGGCGGTTACTTATATCGAGTTCAATTAAGTGATACTGCTGTAAAAGCATTGGATGATATTGGCAATAGTAGTACAAGCAGCAATGATATAATTGGCAACAGTAGTAGTGGGAAAGGTCACCAGTTACGAAGGCACCCTATCCAATGGCGAGCAATAGCAACACTTGAAGCGACTCGATTACTCTTAGATGATATGCATACTGATGGTCAGTTTGAGAAAGCAAGTAAAGCCATGTCACATTATCAAGAGATAGGCAACAACGCTGCAAAAACACAGCTAGGGCCTCCGCGAATAAGCAATACATGATGAATTAAACAGATTACAGTATATATACAGGCGCCTTCAGTCTTCATTCCTCTTGCTCCTCGACATCTTCCTCCAGAACAACTACATTCCGATCATAAAAACTCCCCTTACCAAGAAATAAACTATCTCTTCGTATACTATCATTTTCAGAACTACTCGGCGGTGATTTGCTAGTCAAAGAACTACCATGCCTCCACGGTTTCTCTTCTTTTGATTCACTACTACTTCCACCTCCGTCGTAATACATTACAATAATTGATATTAGCATAATCCCTATAAATAGAAATGACCAGTAGTTCAGCTTCCTCCAACCATCGATGTCCATACTGGCACTAGACTCATCTGAGTCAATTGTACTCATCATTGAGGAGCCTGTATCGTAGATGAATCCAGCACTGATTGTGATAAGCCCACCACAAAGGAAACTAATGAAATCACTATATGCTTGGATTTTGGCTCCTAGCTTCATTCGACCTGGCACTGTGCATGTACTAATCATAACTGATGAAGTCGAAAAGCCCGATTCCATGCAACCCCCACCAAAAACTGACCAACAATCCAGAGTGCCGGGTCGTTAGCTGACACAAAGATGTTACATACACCCGCGATTGCATAGACTAATGTACTTAGCAATCCAACAGCGGCATATCCAATTGCTAACATGAGTTTTCCACTGAAAAATCCCGGCAGAAACATCCCCAGGAAGTGCACAATGAAGGACGCTAAGATGTAATCATCGGATATACCTGCGTCGGACATGGCTAATCCTACCACTGACAAAGGGAGACTCATGCAGATCCAAACGCTTGTTGCCATTAGTGTACCGTAAATGAAGGCTCTATTACTGAAAATAAGCTTAATACTACCAACGAAGCTTGTATTTGAGTCTTCAACTTCTTGTTTCTCCTTTGTTTCAATAATACTGACTTTACCCGTACGACTATCACTAACACTCGCTCGTATACTTGTAGTAGAGGACTTTTTCGTTCCTGTTGCAGCAGTATCTATTTTCCTATATATATGATAAGTGTGTATAATGATATGAGACATGAAAAAATAACTAAAGTTTTGTTCACATCTCATGCACAACATGTTGAATAGCCAATACAACTTACAAAAAGAAAATGGTAACAAGTAATGCTGTGTTGAATGCGAAATTCATAACATATGAACCAACATAAGGCGTCTCGAACCAATAAATACTTTTAATTGCACCAACAGGCCCGATGATTGCCGCTAGAATTCCTCCAGATAGACACAATGTTACTGCAAATTCACGATCATTTGGAGAAACATCAATTGCTGCATATCTATATCCATAAGCAATACCGGTGGCGAATCCCGTGATTAATGTTGAACATAATATGAGTGAAGGTTGCAAATACAAAACACCTAACAATCCAAAGACTGATGATAATATCCCCATGAATCCTCCAACAATGAACACAGCCTTACGACCATACTTGGCAATAACTCTATGCACGGGTAACACAACGAATGATTTACCAATTTCAAACATTGCTATCGATATTGGAGCTATGTCTGTTGCTCCTCCGGTGTATACAACTATTAATGGAGCCTCCGACATTACTAATGTGACACTACTAAAGGCTAATGTAAAGCACAAACAAAGTAGCAGCAATTGAACCCATTGATCTTGTTTTAATGTTGGTAGTGAACATATTGAACTGCATGATGTATTATTTTTCTTTGCAATTGTTGTGGTGCTGCGGACATCATTCTCAAAAGTCTGTGCTTGAGTTGACATTCTTAAATCTTTTGTTATCTTTATGTTAAACGATGTGGTTTTTATATGTCGTATCTGTGGTTAATATAGGTAATACTATTATCTATTGCATGTTATGTATCCTCTCGTCTTATCTCTGACTATCGATTAAACACTGTGTGAAATTCAAGCGCTATTGACCTAAACTATCTTTAAGGAAACATTCCCCTTCTACTATTAAAGTTATTAGTATTAATAGATAGACATTAATCCTTTATTGTCAAGAGGTTGAGAGTAATTGAGCCTCTGTTGATAATGGAGTTGTTGCAAATAATCATATACTGGCCTACATGTCGCAACGACATGAAAAAGTCAGATTAACTTCCTAAACGATGTATATATGACCACTACATAGTGCAGATATTCTTGCACACTGTGCAAAACAACTCGCACCGTGCAATTGCATTGTGATATCGCTAAAAAGAGATCAAAAAGCGAGAGATGCTACGGTTGGTCGATATCACTGATAGTTGTAAGACGAAGATATCACTAGAGGACGATGAATCATATTTAACAGATCCACACGAATATCCAAAACCATTGAACAATAAGACTCGACATGAACGTAAGAGACAATAGTAATGTCAGTATTGGAGTTCTATAATCCAATGTTAGCTTAGCTACTAAAATTATAGCTTTTCTACGACTGGGATGCCAAGTAGACTCATAAGCAACCGAATAGTACCGGCTGATACTGTGCACAATGAAAGACGACTAGCCTTTAATTCTGGTGTCTCCGCATTGTTCACCGAGCAGTTTTCATAGAACTAAAATAATAGGCATGGAGTAGTATATGAATTAGTGAAGAAACAAACAATATGATGGATAACCTATACAATGCAAAGTCTTACCTGATTGAACTTTTGACTTGTTTCGAACAAATAGTCACATAAACGGTTGGGGTATAGTTCCGACTCCACCTCACTCAATATATCAGGCAACTTCACTAGATTACGAATCAATTGCTTCTCGGAGTCATGAGTGATTAGTATCTCTGATGCTGCTTCTGGCCATTCAACCTTGTTATCCTCTGACTGACCAGTTGCCTTACGAACAATACCACATATCCGAGCATAGGCGTAGAGCATGTATGGAGCCGTGTTGCCATTGAGACTCAACATTCTACCATAGCTGAATTTGTAGTTACTTTCACGGTTCATGGATAAGTCAGCATACTTGACAGCACCGATACCGACTGTCTTGGCTACAACAGACAGAGCTTCTGTAAGTTCCTCTTCTGGGTTGTCAAGTCTAGTCTTCATATCTTCGCCAGCAATACGGACAGCCTCATCTAACAAATCTTTAAGTTTGACTGTATCTCCAGATCGAGTGGCAAATTTCTTCCCATCTTCGCCTTGGACGAGACCAAAGGGAACATGTTCAAGCGATACACTCTCATCCAAGAAACTTGCCTTGTTGGCTGCGGCAAATACCATTTCAAAGTGTTGTGATTGGCCCGAGTCCGTAACATATAAGACTCTATCAGCTTCTTCACCCCCATCTGCCGATTGCATTTGTACACGATGACGAATGGCCGCCAAGTCAGTAGTGGCATAATTGAATCCACCATCTGACTTACGCACAAGCATAGGAAGTGGTGAGCCGTCTCTATTGGTATATCCATCCAAGAATACAGCCGTGGCACCTTCACTTTCAACCGCCAATCCTTGACTTTCTAATTCATCAATAACACCATTCAAGTAGGGATTGTAGAATGATTCTCCTCGTTCATTAAGACCAACAATATTCAACATGTCATAGATCTTTTGATACTCAACTCTACTTGCTGCGCATAATGATTCCCAAGCTGCCAATGCCTCTTCATCTCCCGATTGTAGCTTAACAACACCCTCACGTGCACGTATCTTAAAGTCCTCATCAACATCGAACCGTTTCTTAGCAGCCTTGTATAATGTCACCAAATCACCCAAATCAACATTCTTTGATGTTTCAACATTTAATGCCTCGGGAAATTCATCACGCAAATGTTCAACTAACATACCAAACTGTGTTCCCCAATCACCTACATGATTGAGACGTAGTACATCATGTCCTGCAAACGTTAGTAAGTTGGACAATGTATCACCAATAATTGTTGAACGTAAATGCCCGACATGCATTTCCTTGGCAATGTTAGGTGATGAGAAGTCTACAACAATCTTCTTCTTATTTCTATAAATGATGATAGTACAGTTGTATTGAATGTGGTGAGTATATCACATACAACACAAAACAAATAAATACACACACACAAACACAATACACAATAAAAACTCACTCGGTAACAGGAACAGCCAATCGTCCACCACAATCATTAGCCATCTCTCCCAACGCATCACATAAATACTCATCCTTAAACTTTAAATTAATAAATCCAGGTCCAGCAATCTCCAACGGTACTTCCATAACACCATCCAACTTGGATTCCAACGCCTCAACAATCTTCGTTGCACAATCACGTGGATTTAATCCTGCAGACTTTGATAATGACATGGCTGCATTACATTGATAATCACCAAATTCGGCCTTAGTTGCAGGTGTGACCATTGTATCTTGTATTGTAAATGGTTTTGCATTTGATATTGCCTCTTGAATTATTAATGTACGTTCTTCTTCTGACATTGGTGGTGGCTCTTCTTCCTTTGCAGCAGTTGGTTGTTCATTACTATTATTATCACTCTGTGGCTTCTTTTTCTTCTTCTTCTTTTGTTTCTTATTCTTCTTACCATCTAACTTTGCAATTACTGCTCCCTTAGCAATTTCAGCTGGATCGAATATTTCATTTAATACCTCTGCTATTGATGATCGGACATAATCGATTCCTACCAATTTGTTACTAGTATCACTACTGCTGCTAACTGTTGGTGTAGTAGTAGACATTTGAAGAGTAGAGCATATTGTAGGATTATAGAATACCGTCCTTTGTTGTTGTCGAGTACTCCTGCATAATGACGATGACGATACATGATGTGCACTATTTATCTTTGGAGGAACAAGTTGTTGTGTATGCCGGCCAATGAAAGCGGATGTAATGAAGCTTCTCCTGCCTGTCGCTGTAGCTGATAGAGAACGAGCAAATATAGTCGCCGATAGGGTCGATAACATGATAACCCTGGCGGTGGTAGTAGATATCGTCATCGTAGTACGCACTAAGGTCAAAAAAATGAAATAATGAAATGATTCCTCTCTCATAATATTTTGGCGATCAAACGACCAATAAGATGAACAAATGGAGGGAGAGCACGAATAGACGAAGTCAAAGGATAGACACAGAATAGAAGGAGCGAGGAGATAATATAAATACTCTACATCACATATATGGTCTGACATAGGTCCTAGGCAAGAGCGGTACCTGCAAAAAAAAGTCGGGGTTTAAGAGAGAGAAATCACTTCCACTTTTTTCTCGAGACTCGACAATCTCGTGAGCTGAATGACATATATGATATGAATTGCAAAAAAACCAACATGACAAGCAAAGAAGAAGAGAGAATAGACAACATTGGTGATAGTTCGTCTCCATTTCAGCTACAATATTTCACACACAATGAAGCAAGGTAAGTCAACTAGAGAGGTATCCTTTCACACAAAACACACAAAAAAGACTCATATTACATATCTTGCTCCCCCTTTCTACCATATAGAGCTCTACACTCAATGTGCAAGTTCTATAATGACGAGGACACATCTAGTTCTTCAATATGTATGTCAATAATTGAAGACATAGCCCGTAATAATCACGAGGAGAGATCTGTTATGCTGGAGGTTATTGACATAGAGACGACCGCTTCCTCTAAGTCCAAGTCGTCGTCTTGCCTGGATATCCTCGACAATAGTAGAAGACTTCTAGTCGAGTCAAATAGCCAAGACGAACAGTGTGAAGATGATATAACAGAACAGAAATATCACTTCTTAAGCTTAGTCAACGAGTATCAAAACAGAAGTACACAATCGGGAAATTATCTCTTGGCCGCTGAGTTTATGCAGCACGAGCAATGTCTTCGAAAAGACGAAGAGCAAAGACAAGTATCTATCATCAAGAAGAAACATCTTCATGATAGAGATAAGCTTGTAGCTGTACATCAGAAACAACTTGTCGAGTTCCAAGCATGTAAGTATTTGGTCGTCAAGTCTGATTTCATACTGAACACATGATATTCACACTTACACATATCCATCTATCTTGACTTACATATCTCCACTTCTCCTACTCAAGCTTAGGATGACTTCATGTCAGATTTTGAAGAAAAGACACAGATGCATCTAAATCAACTCAAGACGACACATAATGAACAACTAGCAACACTAGAGAAGTCATTTGAAGTCAAAGAGAACAACAACTCGAAGCCAAAGAAGAAGGTTTGGTCTAAGGATTTGCAGGAGTATAGAAGACGACAAATGATAATGGCCGAAAAGCAGAGATATCAAGAAGCACAAGAGATAAAGCTAGTCTCAGATGCCTTAGAGGAGAAGGAGTTGAATGCCCTCAACTCGTCGAACGATACTTCATTAGCAAGAAGAAAGTTAGCACTGCAAAAGCAACAACAAGCCGAGATTGATGTACAAACAAAACGTATCGAAAGTAGGAGAAGAGACCTCTATCAACAAAGAGATACAGCCTGTTCAAAGCTAGAGCAGAGAAACAAGATCCTACAAGCTTCATTTGATGTAAAAAGTGATATTGACACAAACTTAAACTTTGAGACAAAAAAAGTGATATTGTTGTAAGAATGCAGCAGAATGCGTGAAGCTAACTAAGAGTATAAAACAGCAAGTTTGATCGATACTGTATAGCACCTAACTTAATCTACTAACTCTAAATTCCTATTATCTACATGGTTGACAAAGATTATCAGGAGAGGTTGTCTCGTCATCTTCCTCACAACTACTGATACTCTTTTGTCTTGGTTTCGGTTTCCTACCCTTCTTCTTCTTAGTCCTTTTCTTCTCTTCTTTATGTCCTACCTCTTCAACAAAGCTATTCATTTTAAGCCTCGGTGGTTCGGGACATGAATGTCTTCGATTCACTTTCTTCTTGTGTCGACTATCACTTATATCGTCGTCTTCTTCTTCCTCTTCCTCTCCCGAAACGGAAGATCTCATGGAGTGTTCCACTTCTTGTATCGGCTCAAGATACTTTGGAAGAGCCTGGTCTTGAGGGTCAATGATATCACTCCAACTTCTGTCAAGGGTACCATCACTGTTATTCTTTCTAAGTAGATGCCCGTCATACCATTCTCCTTCCATTAGCGACATACCATCCTCACTTCTCCATGTTCCCATCCCGTGAGGAACCCCGCTATTAGAATCTAGTTCTCCAGTATAAAATCCCTCCTCATATTCTTGCTTATCTTCTCGTGGACGGAAGGAGAAGTAAACATAGGGCATTCCGCACACGACTCTTTGCTTGCATTCTTCTTCTTCTTCTTGAGGAGGAGGTCGAGTAACTTGAATATCTGTAGGCACTTTGTCCTGATGTTCACTTGAACTGACAGAGGAGTAAGAGGTCTCGGCTGTTATTAATGTCGATGACGAGGATTCATACTTGGCAGTACTCAGTCTAAGTGCACCTCGATTAGTAGAAGAGATTAGCTTCAGGGTTTCTTGTTGATCTTGGGGTATCTTGGTTACATGGACTAGTACTCTAATGCTGGCTTTCTCTTTTATGCCAAATTGAAATGTATCATCTTTAATCCTTGTCATGTTTGGATGTTTTCTCTTGCTACCATTACCAACCTTTTTTAAAGTCTTGTGTTTGATGGTATTGCAAATGGGTACATTGATTGAGTTCTCCCCTTTCTCCTCCCCATTAATAACTAAGTTGGCTATGCCAACATTTACCATTTTACCATTGCGGAATATGGAAAGAGAAATTGGACATGTCTTGGGTTGATATCTTGGCACTTCCTCACCATCGTCCTCTTCAGTATCGACTATTTGATCATCTTCGAGTATAAATTCACCTATAAATTTGAGGGTTGATAACGCCTGACTACTTCCCCCTCTTCCCCTAGTATCCGCCGGCCAATGTATGACAGGCTGTGATATAATGTTATGATCTAATGACGATGGCGAGGGAGAAGAATGTAGCGGCACCTTCAGAGATGGTACGTGAGTCTGACATGTACATTCGTCGTCGTTTGATGTATGAAACGATGCCACAATTGATAATTCTTCTTTGGATTTGGTGTCATTCCCAACTCTCTCAAGTCGGTCATTGATACTAGACTCATTCTTATTCTTGCTAATATAATGCTTATTCTTCCTTTTCTTCTTTGCAATAATACCATGCATAGAGAGGACTGTAATCGTAACCTCCATCATAATATGATAATATGTTTTTATTCTGGATAAAGTATCATATATTTTTCAACAACTGCATGCAATCGCAAATTGATGATCAACTTTACAATTCAAAGGCAATAGGTAGGTATCATATAATTCTACTGATATATATCGATACAATTGCATACCATTCATCCACACAATATCACATTGAAGTAAGGCCTCTCTCTTTGCCATTGCAATCATGTTGATGACTGGCTATGAAAACACATAGGGACAATGGGCAGTTGTATTTCTTCTCAGATATGACTCGATATAAGGCTGATACTTAGCAAGATAAGTACATACCTTACCATTTAAAAGATACGGTAGCTCACAGATATTCATATCCCATGACGATGAAGGCTACTACTTCATCATTTATTGTTATTATATCGATATTATTATCATTAGTATCTTCATCAGTGTCCTTCACTTATTCTACATCGAAAATTGTGCGTCACAGTCAGTTGAATATGAATGATCATCCTTTTTGTGACCTCCCAGGAGATCCGTGAGTTTTTTATATACTTATTATATACATCATCATTTATTATTGGGGGAGAAATCTTCGGTATGGCATATATGATATGCATTGATAATATCTCATCATACCTTTTTCTTGCATGTTGCAAATACCTTTGCATGTTGCAAATTATGTCTTCCTACACACAGTTCACTCATTTTAACAACAAATGTTGACCTTGGCGATGACAAATCGTCCATTTTGAAAGAGTTATCATCACTAGTTGCAACAACTACGGGCAAGCCTGAAAGTTATGTTGCCATCTCTGTTACAGATAAGGCATCAATGGTATTTGGTGGAAGTGATGCTCCACTAGCGTTGGGATGCATGTACTCTCTTGGTGCAATTAACAAGGAGAATAATGGAAAGATCCAAAGCGGAGTAACTGACGTATTGGAAAAGTATGGTGTTAAGGAGGATCGTATTTACATTAACTTCTTTGATATGGAAAGAGGTGAGATTATTTGACTTTGTCTGATGTGATGATGTATGTATGTGTGTTACACATATTATGTCGTATATATAGTTCATTCCTGAATCTTATATCATACTTCTATATCCCCAATCATCTAGAAAATGTTGGATGGAGCAGAAGGACATTTGCTGGGTAGAAGGAAGAACACATGATATGAACATAAACAATAGGGATGAAATGTGGTGATTGGGATGATGATACCGATGAAATGATGTAATACTTGAGATATTTAAGATGCAATAAAACAAAGGGAGCACATTTCAATGAGGTAGTGAATTGATATTAGAAACTTAACGATAGACTGGTAGCTTCCTATTCTATTGTATCTCTTCATTATACGTCTCCAGACTCTCCTTCATTTGTAGCAAGAACGGATCAACTCGATCTTTTGTCATATCTCTAGATGACACGACCTCGTTGATGACTCTCTGTATTGTATCAGTATCGAATACAGCACTAGCACTTTTTACCATTGATTCCGTTTCGTCTCCACCAAAAGATCGATGTTGAGACATACACACTAGCATGTCTGATATGAACTTACTAAACGACAATGCCAGATTTGCTAATGCTTTAGAAGCATCCTTTGTCAGACGTTTCCGCTTTCCCCATCCAAACAGAGCAAATAGCCTAGCCGTTGTTTCTAGCAAAACATACACAGGTATGATATGATCAGGTAGGAGTTGACATACTCTAGCACCTCTTTGAGCATTAGAATCAGGGCAATAGAGAGAGAAGGCTTTTAGTGCACTCTCAAGATGCTGTGTTGTTGACTCAATAAACGAAGTAGCAGCCTTTTCTCGATCTGCAAGTGTATCAGAATCTACAGTACTATCTCCTTGTATTGCAGAGATGATAGCCTCACATAGTTGGCAACATGCATCCCAGAGAGGTAGATCAATATCATTCATGCCCACTTCTTGGCTAAACTTCCTTGCACTTGATAGACTATGGTGTAGACTTTGACACATGTATGTCGTTTCGTCTGTCGGTTTTGGAACCTTGCCCTTCTTGGGAGCATTGGCTGCCCCTACTGCCATTATTGCACGTGTCATCAATCCATGTATATGCCCTCGACGCAAAGACTGTATAACTACTTCCTTCTTACTCAAGTGTACATTTTGATACAGTATTTCAAAGTAGTTGATACTCATATCTCGATTGTCAGAGGCCACACAATCATCCACCGAAACACATTGGGAAGTAATGTGTACAATGGACGGGGCATTGAAGTGCACTTCTGCATCAATGACAATTTGTTCAGCTCGTATCAAGTCTCCATCACTGCCACCAAAGCCTTTCTCCTGGGCCAGCTTGACTTGCGGAGGTATCTTGCCTTTTTGCTTGGCCATACCAGTAACAAGATCATCACTACTCATATCGCTAGGATTCATTAACGGTGCAGTATCCATCACTATACCCTTTGAATACAGTAACTGTAGACTAGGTCTCATTTTATCTCTCTGAAATGTCACCATCTCCTTTGCCTTGAGCATTAGTCCATTTCGAAGTGCTTTCGATGCATACACCTTAATATCCTTGGACGTTGAGCCATGCAACCTCATTATTGATGTAGAGAGCTTAATTGCTGATGAATATAGACCTCCTTGGATCAATGTTGGAAGTATAAGATAGGAACAGGAGTCAAGTTGGATTTGCTTAATGCCCATATCTTGGTAGATTGCCAATGCACGATGAGCGGCATTCAGTTGAGTGTAGACACCAATTGCAGCAATTTTCAGATGGGGATTGTAGGGAGAATGATCCACCGCTTCTTCCAATACGGCTGCAGCCTGAAGGAGAAATGTCGTCGGCGGAGAAGAAGTTGCTGCTGACTGTGTTGCTTGATATTGTAGATACTGTGACGCCAACAGAATGATTTCATCACCAGGGAGGACCTCCTTCTGTCCTCCATCCTTGGGTGCAACACCAGGAAGTGATGATAAACTCGTCTTCCACTCAGTAACCATATGAGAGGTGTCTGGAGCAAACATTTGTAGAAGATGCATTGTCTTACTCTCCAACTTTGAAGCAATATGGTAGATGACATGAACTGCAAGGATGTAACTTCGGATCTTCTTTCTCCTTTCACGAAATTCATCTGTAGATACTTCTCCATTCAACTCTTCTTCTGCCGCTTGAGAATTGGTTTTCCATAGGTCCTTGGCCCAAGTGAGTATATGCATTGTGTTCTCTAATTCCAGAGAGGCATCCACATCTCCCACATTACCAGAAGCTTGAACTATAACTTTCAAATATGGTTGTACATCCTCAAAGCAGCACGATGCAATCGAACCAAATCTTTTCCCATACTTGCATATTTCTTCACGCAAGACAGTTACCAATTCTTCCTTAGTACCTGTACTATATGAATATCCACTCGTATCAGTTACCTTCATTGATGCAAGTTCCAATAATACCAAGTATGATCCTCTCAATGCATACTTCTGACTACCTTCTACCTTGACTATAACCTCATTTGCATAAGATTGACATTTTACCCATCCCTCTTTATTGATCTTGCCATCTTCAATCTTGACACAAGAATCTATCATCCCTAACCAATATGTCCATTGATCAGGGAAAACATCAAGTAATTCACGATAATAACCCTCAGCTTGATCATGCATACCTAGCTCTAATGATAACTTTGCCATTCGTTCCAACTTCTTTCGTTGTGTATATGGCATCATTGAGCCGACATGATTATTAATTGTATCCTCATCATTAATTTGTGGTAGTACATTGTTATCTGTATTATCACTTCCAGCAATCATTGAGGTACATTGTATATTCTTGAGTACTTCCAATGCCTCATTCTTCTTATCTTGAACTAATAATGTTTCAAGGTATACATCCCAATCACTTTCAGAGACTACTTTATCTGACGAAGGTTCTTGTTGTTGTACCATTCGTGAACTTAGCGATTCTGCAAGTTTGGGTAACAGTGCCGTTTTCTGTTGTAGTTTGGCAATGTGAGTTGTAACATCGGATACGTTGGATAATCCCATTAATTTGAGAAAGCAATCTTGCAGATGCTTTACTGCTTCGGCCTGTGTTCCTTCAACCTTCTTCTCCTCCAATACCAGTAGAGACTTTTGAATCGTTTCCAAGATTGCAACAAGATCAACTAAACTTTCCTTATACCATAAACTTGATATTGCCGTCCATTGAAAGTGTAATGGTTGTGACGTCACTTTGGCAAGCTGAAGTGAGGCTGTCAGAGGATGAAAGAGGGACGGAAAGAAGGTATAACGTAAGCTTGTTCATAACAATATGTGAAACAAGTACAGCAGAATTGAACAATCGACTCACAACTCTGCATACGTTCATAATACTTGGTCAATCTCAATACAACTTCAAGCTTAGATAATCCACACTGTACCATACGTTCATGCGATTTGTCATCACCATAATTCATCTCCTTACCATCATCAGTAGCAGTAACACTAGAACAGTCACAAACAGCCTTTAAATGTACAACAACACTCTCTTCTAATACACTTGCATAATTCTCCATTTCTTCTCTACTCTTTCCTTCCTTCTTCATATCATTATCAGTACTACTTAGCGTTTCAACTGCAATGTAATACATGTAACTAATAGTATCAGACATGTTTAATGTACGTAATGTAACACTTATTGTTGATAGTACAGTTTCATCTGTTATTGGATTTATGTTTGTGGTTGTGGTAGTTGGGGTGGATGTTGATGTCTTTTTGGATTTGGATTTACCCTTCTTTGATTTTGATTTGGTTGCTGCTGGTTTGCTACTTGCTGATGCTTGAGTGGAAGCAGCAGCCGTAGATGAAGGAGTGGGCAATTGAATAGGTGTATATGCCCTAATATCCAATCTTTGTACTGCATCCAATAATTGTATATCCAAACCACTACTACTCTTATCATTATTATTGTTATTAATTACATCTTCAACATCTGATAATGATACAATTTTTTGATACAATTCAGACCATATATCTTTTACATCTCTCTTATCATCTGTACGAAGGACAACATTACCAACTAATAATTCCCATAATAATACTAAACTTTCTTTAACTTTTCCACTACGTTCTAACGCATGTATACGTAATGCACGTATGATATCCCAATCTGTTGACGATGATGATGTAGGAGAGGTCAACTTTAATGCCTTTGTGTAGTTGTGCGTATCTAGCGCCTGATATATCGGGTGGAGTCTTTTGGAAGAGACTTGCTCTGAGGGGGGAGATGGTCGAGGTGATAGATTCATGGTAGTGCAATATATGATTATGATATGATATATTGTGCAGCAAAGATACGTATCTTTTCAGAACAAATAACACCGTGATATTGACAATAGAACTACTGGAGATATATGTTTTGTTCTCTAACTAGTTATGCAGGCGGCAGCAGTATAAAGATAAGATATAGCAGGCGTGAGGAGTTAGTTACCAACTCTACTAAATGTGATTTGGCGATCTTACTTGCATCTCTTTTCAATAATCCAGCTTGAACTTACTTATCAACCTATAATCATAAATCGCTAGGCACTGACCAACATAAGCTATTAATACAGTGATTAAAGCTCCTCTATATTTAATTTATACTTGGCGTGCCGGTGGTATACACAGGTAAGGTCAGAGGTTAATATAAGATACCTATGATATATATTATGTGCACATCATATGTTCTTTTTTATTTTGGTTGGTTGATATAACATTATATGGGGGAATGATGTATGCCATACTGCTGGGCTTTGTAATATATCGTTTTGATATAGCTGGGGATATGTACAAAGAAGAGGGGCGTATTATGCCGGCGATATGATTTTTTATTAGAAATCAGGTTTTTATTGCAATACATAAAAAGACCCCCCTGTGGTTTTAACTAGGTATTACTTTCTTAAAAGTTGGAGGCGGTAGGGGGTTGCGGTGTTGGTTATTGAAAGAATGCATAAAGGGCATATGCTGTAGTATTGGGGCTGGGTTTGTATTGTTTGGGAGCTCGGCTCATATTCATAATAATATGTTTACTTACTGACAATCCCCTTCCTTCTCATCCCATATTAAACTTAACAGAGCTTTATATCATGGGGGGTAGTAAAAAGAAACAAGGTGTGGCAAAGACACCATTAGCAGTATGTCCGGCATGTGATAAAGTTTTAGCCTCCATGAGGAGTATGTTTGGTCATTACGGTGTCAAACACAGAAACGCAATTGATCAAGATGCCATAAAGTACGGCTGTCCCTTCTGCAGTGATAAAGATGACGATGAACATGTTTTGTTTGATACTATGGAGGAATTAGAATCTCACATGGAAGAATCTCATCCAAACGATTCATTATTAGATACCATGACGTATGTTGGCAGTGGTGGAACTCTTTCCACCGCTACATCAAAGAAGAAAAAGGCAGCAACTTTACCCCATTCGACCCCATCACCCGAATCATCATCAAAATCAAAACAAAAGAAGAGTACGCCCCAAAAGAAACCACCACCCAAGTTGGGCAGTGATGGTAAACCAGTGAAACAAAATTACAGCCATCCCTTCTGCAAGTGTCCTCAGTGTCCAAAGATCTTTGTACCCTCGGGACTGTTTGGACACTTTGGCCGTGTTCATTCTGGTCAGCTTGGTCATACAGTGCCGTTTGAGTGGGCAGATGTTTCGTTCGTATGTCCGTACTGTCCAGGGGATAAAGAAGACCTACCTCTCTTCCCTACAATTGATCTCGCTGAGGCTCATGTTAGAAAACACCATCCCAATTGCCATTTGATACAACCTAATGCCATGACTAGTAGTAGTAGTTCAAAGTCAAAGCCATTAGTTAAGGCAAGGACAAAACCGGCGGTCAAAACTAGTTCTTCAGAGGGAAAGAAGCGTAGTAGTAATAGACGTACTTCGGCGGATGATAACGATGAGGAAGAGGAAGACGAAGAGTTATCTTTAGGTATGAGGAAACCCCAACGTACACGTCGTCCTGTGGACAACAGTCTCTTGATCACATCGGCAGAAATGACAACTGTCCGTGGTGCTGCAATTAAGCCGCCGCCAAGATCATCATCTGTCCAAGATGAGGATGTGAAGGCATTGTATAATTGTCCAGATTGTGATAAGACAAACCTATCCAAACATGGCCTCTATGCTCATTATGGAATGAAACATGGGGGAAAGCTCGATATCACAAGATGCACGTTGGTAAAGGGTAGTAGTATACCATCTAAGAAGAAAAAGAAGAAGACATCTAATGTCCCTGGCAGAACCGGACCTTGGACAGATGAAGAGCACAAGGCATTTATGGAAGGTTGTCGTGTCCATGGGAATAAGTGGAAACAAATCTCTATCGACTTTGTCCCGACTAGGGATGCAAAGCAGGTTGGTAGTCATGCACTTAACTATTTTACTCAAAAGGGTGAGTGGGACAAGATTGGTGGTAAACATGGATATCAAGGACCTGGAAGGCTAGCAAGTTTGGCTATGGATGACGAGGACGAAGATGATGGAGAAGACGCCATGAGTGTTGAATCAGATGAGACTGATGATGGGAATTCAAGCCACTGTATTGTTTGCTTTGAGGGTGGTAATATTGTGTGCTGCTCGAATTGTCCCAGGGCATATCATCCAAAATGTCTTGCCAAGGATGGATCAGCCTATGGGGGCGGCATGGCTACGACAGGTGGTGCTGTTAATATTGATCTAATGCCAGACGATTGGCAATGTAATCGCTGCAAGAGAGACATCGTGGTATCTCAAGCAGAAGAGATCCCTAATTACGCCTTTGGCAACAAGAAGATCCGATCTGCATATGTTGAGTTTAAAGACTGTTCGGATTACAACTCTTGCTGCACTTTGCTCTCCAATATCCTTGATATATTGGCAAAGCTTCAAAGTTATGATTATGGGTTTGTGTTCAGCGAGCCTGGTAAGTTATCGATCATGTTCAGTTTGTAGCTTTTTACGTATGTATATTTGTATTCTCATCATTCCTTTGTTGTGCATATCTTCATAGTGAGCACCGACGATGTCCCTGATTACCTTGATGTTGTCCAAATACCCATGGACTACAGCACTATTGTGGAACGATTAGAGAGTGGCAAATATGTTGACTTGATTGAAGTTGGCGAAAACAGTACCATGGAGGGTATCTTACTCCACTGTCTACAAGACATTAAACGTGTCCATCATAACTGCCAGCTTTACAACAAGGTCACATCTTCCATTTACCGTATTGCCAATATCCATGACGCTAAATGGAAAGCATACTTCAACCAGTATATCTTAGAAAAGCTACCGGAGAAAGTTCAACGTGAACTCCAACTCTTTTACAACAAGTGCAAGTTGGAATTACGAGAGGGCGGTCATTCACAGAGGGCTCTTGATAAGGCGAAGGCATTAGCATCACCTAATAATCAGAGTCGGAAACGAAAAGCATCCGAAGAGCTTGATGATTATTATTATGATGAAGACGAGGAGGATGTTGATGATGGAGAAGATGACGACGATGAAGACGAGCATACACAAATGCAGCCCATGTTGGCTAAGCCGAAAGAGAGTCATGCTGCCGTTCAATCTTCTGCTCTATTCTTAACGGAAGACCAAGTACGGTCATTAGAACATGTTTTCTTTTCATCTACTGCCAAGTTGAGTCAAGAATCCAGCACTTCGTTACCACAGGATGTCAGCACAGATGCAAGTCCCAAGAGTCCCAGTAAGGATGACATGACAAGTCAACCAGATGCACCCAAGACAGATACACCACTAAAAGGAACTACTGGTTCGCTTGGCAATGATGGTGTCACTTATCATCAAAAGCAATGGTATGAACGTTTAGACGAGTTGAGGAAGCATAAGATTGCTCATGGTACGGCCGTTGTTCCAGCCACAAGTAATGATAAGCTCTACCATTGGAGATCAAGGACACGGAAGAGGTATCATCTCACATTACATCATATGCCACACTTTAAAAAGGTAGACGGCAGTATGGATGAGCACCAAAGTGATAAACAGTGGCTCTTGACAATGCCTGAGATGAGAGGAGTCTTCTCAATATCTTCTGGGGAAGGCGGAGGCGAGGAGTTAAAGCCTCTCACGATGAATGAGAAGGATGTTAAGGATGACGAAGAGACTGTTCACATCATTCGTCTCAAACACAAAGTGAAATTGTACTGTGCACCTTCTCAGGCAGGACCTCAACCAGGGGAAGAGTATTCATCTCGTCTTTCCAACTCTCTCTTCTGGGATGAGTGCCTCGAGGAGTTACGATTCTTTCAGGATGAACATGGCCACACTGTTGTGTCTCGAGACTTTCCGTTCAACTCATACCTCTCATTATGGGTTGAGATTCAAAGAGCAAAGTATTTATTGCAAAAGATTGGACTGGCGACTGACTTGACAGGAGCACAGATACTCGTCTTGGACGAGTTGAACATCTGTGATCTGAGCTTAGTGCCTACCGTCGACAAGACCTTAAAGTCAGACACAAGGGCTACTGGTCCTCCTCTTCACATTACAACAACACCTCAAAAGAGCAACAGTGGAAAGAATAAAAGTAAAAACTCTTGGACGTCTCGAGTTGGTGAATTTAAGGAATGGTTTGCATCACTGTCTCCCGAAGACAGGTCGAAAGCGAGCACACTACTTCCACGCTTCAATAGGCCATTATACTCTTGGTGTTGGAGACAATGTAATGCAACATCGGCTGTCCTCTGCGAGACTCCAAACATTCCAGGCATGAGTACCATTAGTGTCAAGAGGATGAAGTCTCTTTCGTTAGCCGGCTTCTATCAAGCATTCCCCTACAATGATAGAAAGATTGGATTGGTGTGTGAAGATGATTATGAAGGCAGTGATGCATTTGATTCTACCTTCCAGATACTAGAAGACTTTTCAATCAAGTACTGCTCCACTCTTCTCCCTAGTTGGTATGACTGTGATGAAGCATTTCGGATGTGGGTAAGTGCCTTGGAGAATGGTGTTACAAGCTTTGTTAAGGGTGAGCCTTGTGTCTTATCTGCTCAACAGATTGAGAGACTCGTCTTGATAGGCTTTTGTAATGATCGAGAGAGGTTGCCTAACTTAACAAGGGGTGATATTGTGTGGTTAAAGATGTTCTCAGAGCTGAAGAGGCACCAAAGCTTGTTCGGTATTGGTCCAGTATCAAGTGATTTTTCTCATCTACACCAGTGGATTGCAGAGCAAAAGGAGTTGTTCCTACTCTCCAGGATCGGGTCGAAAGAGATTATGAAGCCATCCCGTTTCAAGATGTTGGTTGACTCTGGTTTAGACTTTTTCACAGGTGAATGCTTGCCTGGTACTGCAAGTATGAGCAAACATGATTTGAAGCAGTTCCAGTTACTTACTTCATCTCCAGCCGAGTCTTTCCCTACCTCAAGTAGAAGAAGTGTTGGTCCTCTTAACTTTCAGAAGGATAACGGCTGGAACAATCAAGTCTGTCAAGAGAAGTTTGAACAGTTATTGGCTAAGAATGGCCATTCTTTAATCCTAGCAAGTGATGATATAGATATCTACCGGTGGTTTGTTGAGAAACGAGGCGGTGCACTACTTTCTGAAATGAAAACTTTGAAATTTAACAAGGGGCGCTATGAAACTAATGGGATATATTCAAACTCAATTCTAAGATATGTCACATTTCAGACAGGTGGACTGTCAATTGAAGAACTTGATCAGTCAATGTTCATTTGGTTGCATTACTATGAACGTCTCATGATGTTCAAAGGTAAGAACGCTTTTGTCTTATAAAACTCTTTGAAATGAAGAACAGTACATGCAGCTCACTTTATTGTTTATTATATTCTTTTATAGCTCGTGAAGGTCACTGTCAACTTCCAAAGGATTACCCCGACTTTCCTCTCCAACATTGGCTAATGCAACAACAAGATATGATTCACTCGTATAGTAAGAACCAGTCTATTGGATTGAGACCTGCTCAAATGAAGCTTTTACTTGCTTTGGGAGTTCATGGAAGTAAGCTGGAATCAGTACATCCTAAACTCTCTACTCGAATGATGAAACGGAAGCACCCGGAGAAGAAGAAGAGAAAACCATTATTGTGATGTGGATCGAGGCATGGTATGTTGTGAAGAACGGTATATTGTATATTGTAGATAGATTATAATTGTTGTGAGATTTTGTTTGTCTAAAACTTATCTGTATCCAACTATATCATTAGTATGTGCAAACATTCATGGTATGTGCAAACATTCAAACAACTGAATACTATTTATCTTCTCATTAAAGTAAGAGACATCGCCCCCAGCACAGCAGAAACCAAAGCAGATACACCCCTAAAAGTATTCCAATTAACCCAACTAATCAAATAATCCTGTGCCCAGTAAGTTTCATCTGAATATTCAGCCAACTGATTGTTCCTTGGCACATTTTGTGTTACAGTCACAAGAAACTGTCCGAAGAAGTAGATTAGAGTGGACGCAAGTGCATAATACCCTGCAACTGGATTACTGTTACTATTGTTATCTTTCTTTCTTAGTAATGATACCGTCGGAAATACCGATATAAGACCACCAAAGAAGATGATAATGAAGAGTGGGTTAACAATAATGACATTGATTGTATTCATAACTCCGATTCCAGTCGACAAATCTTGTTTGGATAGAGCTGGCATTATTGTGTTTGAGAATATAATGATTATTCCGGCTGCCATTGAATTCAATATTACAGATATTAACATTATAACTTCGTTCATATCAAGTGTGGTATCGATGGTATTATGGCTTTCTGAGTTGGTTGCATGATATATACTATGCGCATTATTGCTTGATGTATCAGTAGTACTACCGTATGAATTCATAGTAGAAGATCTCCCTTTTCTTCTTCTTGAAATGAGAGGAGATTGTGATGTTGTAGGCATATGATATGTTAGAGGATTGTACTTTTATTCTTTTATTCAGAAGTCGTGAACAATATTGCATTGCAACATCAATTCATTATCATCCAACATTGCTCAGGCTCTTTTCAACATACACACATATATATACACCCAATCAATCTATCCTTTAGTATTATCCTATTCGATATTGTGGAGTCATAGCTTAGAATATTCTGTTGAGTCTAATTCCCAGTGTTGAGTAATAATGATGATGTTATGTTTTGTATCAGTATCCTTGTCTAATGTCTACCTACAACTATTGATGTAATAGATACAAAGCTCTCGCTGTTACCAATAATCTAATGAACGATATAAATTGATTTTCTTAACTATATACACCTCCTACCAATGTACCATGATTACATAATCCAGTATTGGGGGACAATCACGTAGGAATTCAGTACCAGAACGGTATCTTGGGGGACAACCATCCCCCCAATCATAAAATTATGCGATTTTAAAACTAAGATTTCCTCGTAGGTTTTGCTAAGAAAAGCACAATGCACAACTATTATTTTAGCATAATTTGTTGATTGAGGGGACGGTTGTCCCCCAAGATACCGGTCAAAGTCCTTGTTAGAGCACAACTTTAGCTGCTCATTACGAGGCCGCCGGAGGCTGCCGAGAGCCAATATATCATCGTAACTTCAAGTATTATGCATAAAGAGAAGATATCTATACTTTTTTGCTATAGTAGAACAATGAAACCTCTATTTCTAAGCAAGTCTAGATATGACATATATGCTACTATTTTAGCATTGCATTGCTTCTACATACGTATGATATGCGTATCTAGGGTATGAATTCATAGTATTAGTATCTAATAATGTGTAGATCTACTTTATTGCTATATGAATTGGTTTGGGGTATGTTGTGGGGCGTTTTTATGCATTTTCTATGCATATGCAACTGTTTGTATCTTACGAGCATATTGCAATCCAATAACCATTGAGTTGGGCTATAATTCGATACATGCAGTCTTCTAGTACCTCAATAGTACTACTCCAACCATCCCCATCATCATTTGTATGTCAGTAGATACAACAAATCATTTTGTGCATATCATGTGTGCATTTTGTACATCTACCGCTATCGGATCCTCTCAATATCCCCATACGGCCAAACCATACCAGATATGCAGCAGAATACATTCTCATATATCTATTGTTAATTGATGTGCATCACCATACTTGTTCTACCCGTATTGCTCCATGTAGAGTTGTTCTTCTACCACCACATTTTTTCGCAAATTTACGGAGGTAGCGTA